>OGIO01000126.1_pt1 | contig 103439 bp, 87 predicted proteins | sample 1571841 | NCBI WGS metagenome assembly OGIO01 (sample SAMEA2582111, study PRJEB24529) | metagenome | biome: Human gut stool | place: China | collected 2011
TGCCCGGCGAACAGGAACATCATATTTGTCTGTACCGTTTTTCTTTTCATAAACCTATAAAATCAAGACTTGTGAGAGGACGCTTATATCTGCCCCTTCACCCCCTGAGAAAGCACCACAAAATCTGCGACACTACGGTAAGTCAAACTCCGGTTATAAATCTTAGCGTTTATCCGGTTTATGTTTCATATCCTTGATCGGGATATTTGCAAATAATGCTGGAACCATACCATTGTTGGAATCGGACTCTGTCTCAGTGATTTTTACATCCAGCGCGTCTGCATCAATATCCATGTACTTGGAAATCACCTGGATAATATCCCGTTTGATCATTTCCATCATCTCAGGAGAGCAGTTGGCACGGTCAGATACAAGTAAAAGTTTCAAACGATCCTTTGCAACATCACCAGAACTTTTCTTTTTGAATAAATCCATTAAACCCATGTGGTTTCTCCCCCTTAGTTTTTCTTAAACAAATCCATTAATTTTCCAAATACACCCTGTTTTACTTCCAAGTCTAAAAATGGAACTTCTTCTCCAATAATACGTCTGCTGATATTTGCATATGCTTTTCCGGCAAGGCAGTCAGAACCAACTAATGGTTCACCCTGGTTTGTAGAAACAACAATATGTTCATCATCCGGTACTGCACCGATCAGATTTACTGCAAGGATATCTGTAACATCCTCTACTTTCATCATGTCTCCGCGTTTTACCATATCCATTCTCAGACGGTTTACAATAAGGTCGATACGTTTCATCTCGTTTGCTTCCAGTAAGCCAACGATTCTGTCCGCATCACGGATTGCAGATACCTCAGGTGTTGTGACAACCAGTGCTCTGTCTGCACCTGCAATGGCATTCTTAAATCCCTGCTCGATTCCAGCCGGACAGTCAAGTAAAATATAATCAAATTCTTTTCTCAGCTCATCGATCAGCTCTACCATCTGTTCTGGTGTCACTGCATCCTTATCTCTTGTCTGGGCGGATGGCAGCAGACATAATTCCGGATACTTTTTATCCTTGATGAGTGCCTGTTTCAAACGACATTTGCCCTCGATAACATCAACCAGATTGTATACAATACGGTTCTCTAATCCCATGACAACGTCTAAGTTACGAAGACCGATATCAGTATCGATCATTACTACCTTTTTATTCAACTGTGCAAGACCTGTTCCTACATTTGCTGTTGTAGTTGTCTTACCTACTCCACCCTTTCCGGATGTGATTACAATAACTTCGCTCATGATTTCCTCCTGTGCATTTCGCATTTTACATTCTGTTTAAAATATCTTTTGTGACCGGCTCAATATAAATATTGCCATCCCTCGCCACTGCGATCTGGGACTCTGCGGTCTGAACTTTTTCACGTCTCAACAGATGTTTTCTCGTTTTTTCTTTATCCGGGCTCTTGGCGATCAGATCACCGATCTGAATCTGGATTGGGTTCATATCAAGCGCAAAAATAAAACAATTGCGGTCGCCAGCGCTGCCCGCATGTGCATTTCCTTTCAACGCTCCAAGAATGACGATATTCCCCTGCGAAATTATCTTCGCACCTGGATTCACATCCCCGATAATGGTTACGCTGGATTCACTTTCGATAACCTGTCCGGAACGCAAAGTTCCTCTGTAAAAATCTCCGGAACCGGTGTTTGCATTCATAAACTGCTGCTGTACTGCCTGATAGTACTCAATCTGCTGTTTCATGACTGCTTCCTGCTCACTGCCATTTTGTACGATGCATAAAATCTGAATCGTCGTATTCTCTGTGATTGCCTCGATAATACGGTTTTCTTCCTCTTCCGAAAGCTTCCTTCCCTCAAAAGAAATGGCTAATTCAGCATTTTTAAAGAATTTTTCCGATGCCTTGAACTTCTCAATAACATCCTTTAATAATTCCACAAACGGTATATTCGGATCCAGCACCAGATTAATACCATATTTGTTGCTTTTAATCATTACAGATTGTGACATGTAATTCTCCCTGCTTTTTGGAAAAACTGTTTCCGGAATTATTTTTCCAGTCCGTTTTTCCTGAAATTCATTCCAAAGCTGGAATGTACCAACTGTAATTATACCCGATTGGAGCAAATATGCAATGTTTTTTCACAATTATTCCATGTCTTTCTTTTCTGAATACAATAGAATTCCAACTTCACGGAATTTTCATTACTATGAGCAAAAAAAGTTCAGACCTTTTCCACCGTTTTCGGATCATATGAACTCTATCTGGCTTTCCGAAAACCGATGCATCCGGTCTGAACGATTTTAAATTCAAAAATTATTACGCCTCATCGATTGCTTTTCCGATGTCATGACGCATGTATTTGTTGGCGAAGTTTACCCACTCGGTTGCCTCGTAGGCTTTCTTTCTCGCCTCTTTTAAATTGGCTCCTGTCGCTGTGATTCCAAGAACACGTCCGCCGTTCGTCACAATTTTTCCTGCCTCATTGAATTTTGTTCCGGCATGGAAACAGAAGTAATCCTCTTTTCCCTCAAACTTCTCAAGTCCGGTGATCTCAAATCCTTTTTCATAAGCCACCGGATAACCGTCAGATGCAAGCACAACGCAGACTGCCGCATTATCTTCAAACTGAAGATCGATCGTATCTAATTTGCCATCTACACAGGCTTCCATCACATCAATGATGTCATTTTTCATTCTTGGAAGAACAACCTGTGCTTCCGGATCGCCAAATCTGGCATTATACTCTAACACTCTCGGTCCGTCTGCCGTCAGCATCAGACCAAAGAAAATAACACCAGTAAATGGTCTTCCTTCTGCCGCCATCGCATCGACTGTTGCCTGATAAATGTATTTTTTACAGAACTCATCCACTTCTTTTGTATAGAATGGGCTTGGAGAAAAGTTTCCCATTCCTCCGGTATTTAAGCCCTGATCGCCGTCTTTTGCACGTTTGTGATCCTGTGCGGAGGACATGATCTTAATGGTCTTTCCATCCACAAAAGATAAAACGGACACTTCACGGCCGGTCATAAACTCTTCGATGACCATGGTATTTCCGGCTGTTCCGAACTTCTTATCCTCCATGATCTCTTTGACACCGGCTTTTGCTTCCTCTAATGTATTGCAAATTAAAACACCTTTTCCAAGTGCCAGTCCATCCGCTTTTAAAACGATTGGCATTTTTGCTGTCTCAAGATAAGCAAGTGCCTCGTGCGGATCAGTAAAGTTCTCGTATGCTGCGGTCGGAATGTTGTATTTTTTCATAAGATCTTTGGAAAATGCCTTGGAGCCCTCTAAGATTGCCGCATTTTTTCTTGGACCGAATACTTTAAGTCCCTCTGCCTCAAATACGTCCACAATTCCGCCAACTAACGGATCATCCATTCCAACAATCGTGAAATCAATTTCTTTTTCTTTTGCAAAAGCAACTAATTTATCAAATTCCATCGCACCGATCGGCACACACTCTGCAAGTGCTGCAATTCCGGCATTACCCGGTGCACAGTAGATTTTATCTACACGCGGACTTTTTGCAACGCTGGTGCAGATCGCATGTTCACGACCGCCACTTCCTACTACTAATACTTTCATGCGGATTCTCCTTCTCTATGAAATATTGGCGAAACTCTTCTTTCGGTTTCGCTATTACTTATTCTCGTCAATTCGGACTCTGCCATCTGCGACAGAGACTTTTCCGTTTGCGATCAGGTCGATCGCTTTCGGCATGATGATCCACTCTGCCTGCTCCATGACACGTCTCTGGAGGATTTCCGGTGTATCATCCTGCTCTACTTCCACTGCCTTCTGTAAAATGATAGGACCTGTGTCTGTTCCCTCATCTACAAAGTGTACCGTTGCTCCGGTCACTTTTACACCGCGGGACAGCACACCCTCATGGACTTTCAGTCCGTAATAACCGGTTCCGCAGAAAGATGGGATCAGGGATGGATGGATATTGATGATACGGTTTCTGTATTTTTCGATCATCTGCTTCGGGATCACAACCAAAAATCCCGCAAGAACAATTAAATCCGGTTGGCAGTCATCTAATTTTTCCAGAAATGCTTTGTTGAACGCATCTCTTGTCCCGTAGTCCTTCGGAGAAATGCAAAGAGCCTCGATCCCATGATTTTTCGCGCGTTCTAAAGCGTATGCATTTTTGTTGTTGCTGATCACAACTTCCACTTTTGCATTGGTGATCGTTCCATTGTCTATTGCATCTAAAATTGCCTGAAGGTTCGTACCACCGCCGGATACTAAAACTGCAACTTTTAGCATAAAGTTACTCCTTTTTCGCCGTCTTTGATCTCACCAATCACATATGGGGTGTCTCCGGCTGCACGCATTGCTTCCATAGTTTTCTCCACATCCGCAGGATCAACCGCAACGATCATTCCAATGCCCATGTTGTAAGTATTGTACATCATGTGCTCCTCAACACTTCCCTCTCTCTCCATCATTTTAAAGATAGCCGGTACTTCATAGCTGTCTTTTTTGATGACTGCATGTTTGCCTTCCGGTAACATTCTAGGAACGTTCTCATAGAAACCGCCACCTGTGATATGGCTGCACGCCTTGACCCGAACGCCTGCTTCTTTCACGTTTTTCAAAGCTTTGACATAAATTCTTGTCGGTGCAAGCAATGCTTCGCCCAATGTCTTACCGAGTTCCTCGTGATATGTATTTAATGTCTCTTTGTCCATTTTAAAGATTTTTCTGACAAGGGAAAAGCCGTTGGAATGTACGCCTGTGGAAGCCATACCGATCAGCACGTCACCAGCCTTTAAGTTCTCTCCTGTAATGATGTCTTTTTTATCTACCACACCTACAGTAAATCCAGCAAGATCGTATTCATCTTCCGGCATCAGTCCCGGATGTTCTGCTGTCTCGCCACCGATCAGAGCACAGCCGGACTGCTTACAGCCCTCTGCCACACCGCTTACAATCGTTGCGATTTTTTCCGGGTAGTTTTTGCCACATGCGATATAATCTAAGAAAAATAATGGTTCACCGCCTGCGCAGGCAACATCATTGACACACATTGCAACACAGTCAATACCAATCGTATCATGCTTGTCCAAAAGAAATGCCAATTTTACTTTTGTTCCACATCCGTCTGTACCGGATAAAAGTACCGGCTCCTCCATTCCCTTGACTGCTTCCATGGAGAAAGCACCGGAAAATCCACCGAGTCCGCCTAACACTTCCGGACGCATGGTTTCCTTTACATATTTTTTCATTAATTCCACTGATTCATATCCAGCCTCAATATCTACACCTGCGTTCTTGTAATCCATTTTTTCTCTCCTTTATAGTAGTTCTTATTTAAATAATTGCGAAACTCATGAAAACCTAAATTGAATTGTGAAAAATTAACAAAAGCTTGAGAAAACGCTGGGGAGCGGTCGGTTCTTAGAAGGCAGGTGCAACGCAAGTCGCAACTGGCTTCTTAGTACCGTTACCAGCGACACGTAGCGAGAGCGTGTTTTCGAGAATTTTGTTAATTTTGAACAATTTAAGGATGACTAGCAGGAGTTTCGTAAACATTTAATAGTTCTTGTATCCAACTTCCTGTAATCTTGCATCTTTTGCCTGAACCTGCTCCTTCAGATCTTTAGAGTAAGCTTTCAGTCTCTCTAACAAAGCTTCGTCTGAAGTTGCAAGGATTTTAGCTGCAAGAAGTCCTGCATTTGCTCCACCATTGATCGCTACGGTTGCTACCGGGATACCGGATGGCATCTGCACGATGGAATATAAAGAATCTCTTCCGCCGAGGGAAGTTGTATGCATCGGAATACCAATGACTGGCATTGGAAAAATTGCTGCACACATACCTGGAAGATGCGCCGCCATTCCTGCTCCGGCAATGATGACTTTAAAACCTTTGCTCTCAGCCGATTTTGCATACTCAAAGAAAACATCCGGTTCACGGTGTGCTGAGATGATCGTCATCTCGTAATCGATGCCTAATTTTTCTAATATATCTGCAGCCTTTGCCATAACCGGCATATCTGAGTCACTGCCCATTACAATACCAACTTTTGCCATGATATTCGTCTCCTTTTCTTATCGTCATTACTTAGGCGTTTGCGAAACTCATCCTACTCTTCTTTCAATTGTTCAAAATTAACAAAATTTTCGAAAACACGCTCTCGCTACGTGTCGCTGGTAACGGTACTAAGAAGCCAGTCACGATTGACATCGTTCCTGCCTTCTAAGTACCGACCGCTCCCCAGTGTTTTCTCAAGCTTTTGTTAATTTTTCACAATTCAATTTAGATTTTCATGAGTTTCGCAATTGTCTATCGTCATTATTTTTCTCTCTTGCGCTCATTATAATACATCTTAATTAAGAAGTCCAATTAATAATTGTTATTTGTTTTATTAAATGTATTTATATATTGTTGTGATCTTATTACATAATTATCAACTGTTTTGTCAAATATAAAAATTCCGGACACCGTCAAATAATCCTATTATTTTGGCAGTATCCAGAATTTTATATTTTTCCCGTTTAGCGGTCCAGCGGCTTATTCAGTTCTTCGATTCCTGCGAGCACAAAACGTCCATCGGAAATAATATCTTCTGTCGTTCCATCCTTACGGATGACTGTAATCTTGTCAAGCTCATCATAAGGAATGGTAATATCTGTATGACAGTTGAAATATGCCTTGCTCATATCCTCGCTGCGGAGTTTTGAAAAATCGTTTTCTCTTGCAACGATCTGTTTTCCATCCGGGTTATAAGTCACCATGTCCTCCTCGTGGGAATAGCAGGTATCTCCCACTGCAAAGTGAGGTCCTGTCTTTTCTGCGATCAGGATTGGCAATTTATCTGCAATATCAAAATCTCTTGCCATGCGGTAAGCTGTGGTGTTGGTTCCGATCGCAAACTCACCCATTGGCAGTGTCTCATGATTCATTAAGACATTCTCTTTGATATATTTTCTGCACTCTTCCTCTTTTTCAAAGTTTGTGCAGGTGTAATCTCTGATCATTCCGTCCTCGAAATCAATTTCAAGGTTAAGATATTTCAGTTCATTCAGATAAACCTGACTGACAAACAATTTTCCGGTTGTTCCTTTTAATACCGGGGAAGTAAACACCTCACCTACCGGGATATTGACGTCTGCCACACAGTTTTCAAATGCAGATTCCTTTGTGGCATCTTTTAATGGCCAGATAGAAACATAGAGGTCTGTCTTATTACCATTTTTACCGGTGATATGCACTTTTTCAGCCTGATCTAATACATCAATGATCTTCTGCTGCATATTCTGGTATAAAGTATAATCCAATGTATTGATCTTGACTGTCTCGGCAAAAATTTCTTCAAACTTCTCACCAATCTCAGGCACCGGATATGCAATAATCGTAAAGCTGCGCTCCTCACCGATAATATACTGATTTGTGATCTGTCCCGACATGCTCATATCGTAAACACTTAACTGCTGCTGTTTTTCATCCAGCTTTAATACCTCTTTTTTGGTCTCCGGAGAAAATGGAATCTCGCCAAACACTTCGATAACAGCAGGACCAGCCTGACCGTTTGCAAGTTTTTTCATCTCTTCAAAAGAAGTTTTCATTACTTCCAGACGTCTCTCCACATATGCCTTATCATAATATAATGCTTTGTCCTCTTTGTGGTCATAATCATACTGTTTATTTGCTGCGGAGGAACATGCTCGCATTGTTACTTTTAAATTTAATTTTTCCAGATTTTTTACTGCGGCACGCACCATGCGCTCAAAACCGATCGGGTAACGCACCTGTGCCGTTGTTTTCTTTGACAAATCTTTTCCAGTTGCCGCAAAACCAATGCGGTATCCTTCTGTGTAAGTATCTGCCATTGCCTGAATCTCTTCGTCAGACATGCCATTTAAAAATGCCGCGATCCCCGTCTCATTTTTTCCGATATGCTGACCATACTGGTAGAGATAACGCAAGTCGTTCAAATCTGAGTTCATCACGATCTGATATAAGAAATCTTCTTCGGAATCCACAAGTTCACGCACAGAATCTTCGATAAAGATTTCACTGTAATCATGGAAATACCAGTAAATCGCCTGCTCAATTGCAGTTTTATCAATCCCCTCTTTGTCTTCAAAATAATTATAGATCTCAACAAATAATTCTGCGGTGATCGTCACGTTCATTTTTTTTGCAGCATAGACATCCGTAATACGTTTACGACACTCTGCATACAGTGCAGATAAAATCTGTCCGTACTCTTCTCCCAGTTTTTCTACTGCATAAGTCGGATTTCCATAACTTTTTCCATAATTTTCCGCTTTGATGTCATCATAAAAACCTGCATTCTGTTTTTCGCACTCTGTAAGAGAAGCATCTTTTAATGTATCTTTCTCCGCTTTCTCTGACACATTCTTTAACTGTAACAAAAATGCTGCGGTCTTTTTAAAATAATCGTCAAATTTCTCCGGCACGTCCGTTTCTTCTGCGATCTCTGCAATACGCTCCATCACAAGCGAAAAACGCTCCTCTGCCTGCTCATTTGACTCCTTATAAATATCTCTGTATCCCATCCTGATCTCCCTTATTAACTATACGATTAAAAATCCAATTACATAAATTGCAATCCACATACCGGCTGCAAGAAACGACAGCACAGTCGACATATATGGAAACAGCTTAAAAGACTCCTCCTCCCGAAGGCTCATCACTGCCAGTACCACAGCGACCAGTGCTACCAGCATGGAGGACACTCCTGCACTTCCAAGGTACATGCTTCCATTTCCGCCATGATGAAATGAATTTACAATTACATAAATAAAAATTGCAATCGAAAGCACAGCCAGAATAAAAGCTACAATTCCCTTTTTTGACTGTGTCTTCTCTGTAAACTTATATCCGTATTTTCTACGTCTTCTCTGTGCCATAATGATACCCTGCCACTCATATTCTTTTTCTTACTTTTCCATGTACGATTCGCAGATCCATAAAAATCTGCTTCTTACTTATTCACTATATGCCTTGCTTTTTCATATCTTTTCCACAAATAAAGCAATCCTTTGTACACCAGATAACCAAGCAGTCCACCGATCGTGTTCAAAAACAGATCATCCACATCAAAACTACCCACCTTAAACACAAGCTGAAGCAGTTCCACAAGCAGACTCAGTTCAAAACTGTATAGCACCGTCATCCACACATTTCTGCATCTTTTTGAATAGATCGGCAAAAATGAACCAAAAGGCATAAATGCAATGATATTTCCCCAGATATTGAGCACTACAGCCTGCCATCCAAGCACATGCCGGTATTTGACAAACCGCATGATCTCATGAAACGGAATCAGATTGTAATGATACGCTCTCTCTGAATAAGTCCGCCCCATCTCCTCGGAAAAAAAGAGGAAATAGAACAGCACAGCAAAATAAATCAGAAAAAACACGAATGCCAGTACCCGGTGCTTACCTTTCCGTATCAACGGGCAGCGCTCGCTGCCTTTCTTATTTGCATCCATATTCTTCGTAGTATTTGTCAATAGCGGCTTTGATCTCATCGTTGATCACGACTCTGCCATTGTGTTCTCTGTTGTAAAGGTACTCTGTCACCTCTGCCATTGTGACAATTGCTTTTCCTTCAAAACCGTATTTTTCTTTGATCTCATCCAGCGCACTTACTTTTCCGCCCTGTCCGACTTCCATACGGTTTAAACTTACCATAAGACCAACGATCTCAACGTCTGCTGCTCCTCTTACTTTTGGAACAGTCTCTTCCATGGATTTTCCGGAAGTGGTCACGTCCTCGATCATGACAACTCTGTCGCCATCTTTCAAGCTGCTTCCGAGGAAACCGCCCTTGTCAGCTCCGTGGTCTTTTGCTTCTTTTCTGTCTGAGCAGTAACGGACTTCTTTTCCATATAATTCACTGTATGCGATTGCTGTGACAACCGCAAGCGGGATTCCCTTATATGCCGGTCCGAAGAGCACGTCGAAATCATCTCCATAGTTGTCATGGATTGCCTTTGCATAGTACTCTCCAAGTCTCTTTAACTGGGAACCTGTCACATAGGCTCCTGCATTCATGAAAAATGGGGATTTACGTCCACTTTTCAACGTAAAATCTCCAAATTTTAAAACATCACTCTCTACCATAAAATCGATAAATTCGCTCTTATAACTCTCCATCTTGTCATTTCCTCCTGATCTTTATTTCCTGTGATCCATTATTTTCTCTTTGGCATTTGTTTCTTATTCATGCACTGCGCCAACCAGATCTTTGATATCGGCAACCTGATAACGCTCCATATAATCTCTGATTCCTGCGACGATCTCCTCTGTCACATGCGGATTTGTGAAATTTGCGGTACCTACTGATACTGCGGTGGCTCCCGCAAGGATCATTTCAATCGCATCCTCTGCATTCATGATTCCACCCATTCCGACGATCGGCAGTCTGACTGCCTGGGCAGTCTGATAAACCATGCGGACAGCGACCGGGTGAATGGCCGGACCTGACATGCCGCCTGTCTTATTGGCAAGCACAAACTTCTGGCGGTTGATATCGATCTTCATGCCTGTGATGGTGTTGATCAGCGACAGTCCGTCTGCGCCTCCTGCCTCTGCCGCCCTCGCCATCTCTGTAATATCTGTCACATTCGGGGAAAGCTTCATGATGACCGGCTGTGCAGCATGTTTTTTCATTTCCTTTGTGATAGCTTCTACTGCTTTTGGATCCTGACCAAATGCAATTCCACCCTCTTTGACATTCGGGCAGGAAATGTTGATTTCTAAAAGGTCTATCGGCTGGTCTCTCAACCGTTCCACTACTTCAATATATTCCTCTGTGGAATGTCCACATACATTCACCATGATTTTTGTATCAAACTGTTTTAAAAAAGGAATGTCGCGCTCCACAAAAAGATCAATTCCAGGGTTCTGAAGTCCTACTGCATTTAACATACCGCCATATACTTCTGCGACACGCGGTGTCGGATTTCCCGGCCATGGAACATTTGCAACACCTTTTGTCACAACAGCTCCCAATTTATTCAGATCCACAAACTCTGCATACTCTGCGCCGGAACCAAATGTACCGGAAGCAGTCATGACAGGATTGTTTAAGGTTACTCCACATAAATCTACTTTCATGTTCATTAGAATTCTACCTCCTCTGCACGGAATACAGGTCCTTCTTTACAGATTCGTTTGTTCTTCACGTTGCTGTGTGCGTCTTTTTCTTTTGACTGACATACACAGGCAAGGCACGCACCAATACCGCATGCCATACGCTCCTCCATGGAGATCCAGCACTCGATGTGATTTTTCTCTGCATATTCTTTTAAGGCACGAAGCATTGGCATTGGTCCGCAGGCATAAATAATCTCTGCGTCCAGTCCATTTTCACGGATCGCATCCAAAACATTCCCCTCAGTTCCTGCGCTTCCATCCTCGGTTGCCACGTAAACTTTGCCCTGCTTTTTAAACTCATCCATCAAAAACAGCTCATCGCGGAATCCTAACACAATCTGTTTCTCACAGTTTAACTCTTTTGCAAGCTGTAACATTGGAGGTATTCCTATTCCGCCTCCGATCAAAAAGGCTTTTTTCTCTTTCTTTGGGAATCCATTTCCAAGAGGCCCTACAATGCGAAGCTGTGCGCCTGTATGCATGCCAGAAAATTCTGCTGTTCCTTTCCCTGCTACACGATACACCAGACGGATTGCGCCATCCTTTTTATCAATCTCACAAATACTGATCGGTCTTGGAAGCAGTCTGCTTCCATCATTACAATAAACAGAAACAAACTGTCCTGCTTTCGCATGTGCTGCAATCTGGTCAGTGTGCAGCCACATACTGTAAATATCATCTGCGATTTCTTCCTGACGGATGATGATCGCTGTCTCTTCAAATTTTTCTGCCATCTTTGTACTTCCTCGCTTTTTCACTCTCTCAACTACTTTACATTCTTACTTCAAATGTTTGCCTCTGTAGCTCTTAATATGGTGTGTTCCTATGCTTCTGCCTCGTAAACAACACGTCCATCCACGATGGTTGCCATCACTTTTCCGGTTACTTCTCTTCCGTCAAACGGTGTGTTGCGTCCTTTACTTGCAAATTTCGTTTTGTCAATCTTATATGTTTTTTCCGGATCAAAAATCACGATGTCAGCAATTTTGCCCGGCTGGATATCGCCCTTGTCAATTCCAACAATCTTTGCCGGGTTATAGCTCATCTTCTCTGCCATCTGCATCGGTGTGAGATAGCCCTGCAACACAAGTTCTGAGTAAGTGAGGCATGCAGCTGTCTCAAGTCCAACGATTCCAAACGGCGCTTTTTTCATGGAGGTGTTTTTCTCCTCAAATGTATGCGGTGCATGGTCTGTGGAGATCACATCCATAATGTTGTCACGCAGCCCTTCTTTTAATGCCTGCACATCTTCTCTGGAACGAAGTGGCGGATTCATTTTAAAGTTTGTATCCGCATCCGCGTCGATCGCAAGTTTTTTCTCCTGATCGATGGATGGTTCAATTTTATGGATATCATCCGAGGTCAGTGTAAAATGATGTGGGCATACTTCTGCTGTCACCTTTGTCTTTTCCATCTTCGCATGTTGTACCATTTTTACTGAATCTCTTGTTGAGCAGTGACACAAATGTAATTTTGCACCGGTATCCCTGCTTAACATAATATCTCTTGCTACAATGATATCTTCTACTGAATTGGTGATTCCCTTTAACCCAAGTTCTTTGGAATGCGCATCCTCATTCATAACGCCGCCGTTTACAAGGTTGATGTCCTCACAGTGGGCAAGTACCGGGATATCGAGTTCTGCCGCAATCTCCATCGCCTCACGGTAAAGTTCGGAATTCATAACGGATCTGCCATCTTCACTGATCGCCGGAATTCCCGCTTCGTACATGCCGCGGATGTCTGCTAATTCTTTTCCCTGCTGTCCTTTTGTGATGGCTCCCACCTGTAAAACATTCACGACACCAACTGTTTTTGCTTTATTTTGCACGTATTTCACAACATCCGGATTATCTACCACCGGCTTTGTGTTCGGCATTGCAAGGATAGTTGTGTATCCGCCGTGTGCCGCCGCATTACAGCCTGTCTCGATCGTCTCTTTCTGCTCCTGTCCCGGATCTCTCAAATGCACATGCATATCAATAAATCCCGGCATAACATAGCAGCCTTTTGCATCGATCACACGGTCTGCCTTTGCCTTGATGTTTTTTTCCATTTTTACGACTTTTCCATCCTCGGCGAGAATGTCTGCCACTTCGTCTGTCTCTGTCGCCGGATTGATGACATGTCCGTTTTTAATCAATAATATCATTTTTATTGTTCCTTTCTTCCCAGATAAACTACATTTGTCATTTTTATAATTTTGCATAAATTTCCATTGGCACGTAAGCACGGATATAGATTCCATCCTCACGGTATTCTTCTTCCAACAGTTCACCGGATTTGCGGACAAGCTGGATCACGCCTGCATTTGCATACGGCACTGTCCGCTCCACGAGGATTTTATTTTCACGCAGGAGCTCGGATAAAAGATTCTTTAATTCCTCTAACCCGGTTCCATTTTTCGCTGAGATCGGCAGCGTATGATCTGCTTTAAAATCATGCAGCGGCTCGCTGTCCATCCTTGCATCCTGCTTGTTGAACAGCGTGATCACCGTCTTGTCTTTCACATCCAGATTTGCCAGTGTCTCATATACGATCAGCATCTGCTTCTCATGCTGCGGATTGGAAGCATCTACCACATGTAAAATATAGTCTGCGTATTTTGCCTCCTCCAGCGTGCTTTTAAATGCCTCGATCAGATGATGCGGCAGTTTGCGGATAAATCCGACGGTATCTGTCACCAATATCTGCTGCTGTCCCGACAGTTCCAGCACTCTTGTGGTAGGATCAAGCGTTGCAAATAGCTTGTCCTCCTCCAGAACTCCGGCATTGGTCAGTGTATTGATAAGTGTTGATTTTCCTGCATTTGTGTATCCCACGATCGCAGCCACCGGCATCTGATTTTTTTCCCGCTGTGCACGGGTGATATCACGGTGCTGCCGTACTTCTTTCAATTCCCGGTTCAGCTGTGCGATCCGGTCTTTGATAAGACGTCTGTCGATTTCCAGCTTTTTCTCACCCGGACCTCTCGTACCGATTCCGCCTCCAAGTCTTGACATGGAGCGCCCAAGTCCGGTCAGCCTGCTCAGACGGTATTTTAACTGTGCCAGTTCCACCTGGATTTTTCCCTCACTGGTAGTTGCTCTTGCTGCAAAAATATCCAGAATGATCAGTGTGCGGTCCATCACTTTTGTATCCAGCATGTCTTCCAGATTGCGAAGCTGCGCCGGGGAAAGTTCATCGTCACACACAATTCCGGTTGCACCAAGTTCCTCCACAAGTAACTTTAATTCCGCCACCTTTCCAGAACCGATATAAGTTCCCGGATGAATGAGTTCCCGCTTCTGGATCATGGTTCCGACCACCGTTGCTCCTGCTGTTTTTACCAGTTCTGCAAGCTCTGCAACAGAATCCTCTGCGTCATCTCCATCCTGCTCACTCACGCCTACAAGAATTACTTTTTCTTCTATCTCTTCTATTTTAAATGCTTCTGCCATTCTATTCTCCGTTATTGTTTCCTGTGGTCTCTTTTATTGTGCCGGTGTCTGCGCCTCTTCTGGTGTCTGCGCCTCTTCCGGTGTCTGTGTATCTTCCACTGTCTGCGTATCCTCTGTCACGGCTTCCTCTGTATTCTCCACAGGCGCTGTCTGTTCCATACGGTTTTTCAGGAAAATATATTCACGCTGCGCACTCGCATCATCCGGATAAACCTGTACATACTCTTGTACCACGTTCCATGCAGAATTAAAATCGGATGTATATTCATAACAAATGATGAGATTCTGCATCAGTTCTCTTCTGTTTGTCACATTTTCCATAGCAATACCCTGCTCTAAATAGGTGAGTGCACCGGAATAATTTCCTTTTGCCATCTCAATTTCTCCGAGTGCATTCATTGCCTCGGAATCTGCAGTTCCCGAGTTTACATAATTCTGATAATAGGTCTCTGCGTTTTCGGAATCGCCCTGCGCCTCATACACCTGCGCAATGTAAAGATTTGCGATGACGCTCTCCTTATCTAAAGCCGACTTCAACTCTGTCTGGGCATTATCATACTGTCCAAGATCATAGTAAATTCTTCCGCGCCATGCATAATCCTCAGCACTGTTGCCTTTGATATCAAACGCTTTATTTAAGTATTCTTCCCCTTTTTCCGTCATATCATAAGCAGAAAGATTCTCGTAAATGTTGACATAAAGTTCGTAATCGCTGCTGTTATTTTTTACTGCCTCATCAAAATCCGAAACGGCACCCTCGGTATTCCCCTGTTTCAGATAAACACAGCCGCGCAGATAATAAGCGTCTGCCGCCTTTTTGTCATAATCAATGATCGCTGTGTAAGTGTCCACTGCCCCCACGGAATCGCCACCGGCATACTGTGCCGCTGCCTTATAGTAGCAGATATCTAATTCGTTCTCTGTGATTTTCCCAATGCACTGTCCCAGAGCACTGTTAAACGCATCCACGGCTCCTGCGTAATCGCCGCTTTCCATTGCATTGATTCCAATCTGACGGTAAGCAGTCTGGTTTTCTTTGCGCTCATTGGTACAGCCTGTCATAAGTGTAAAGCTTAACAGGGTAAGCGCTGTGATATATGTAAATTTCTTTTTATTCATGAAATTAAGTCCTTTATATGATAATCCGCAGTATCAGTGTGACACTGCTCCCTGCATATGCACATTATAAATCATACGCCCAAATATTCCAAGCAATTTATAAAACAGATTCCTTCATTTCCCTGCCAGCATTACTGTGCATAGTTTTCTCCTTCCGCAGTATCTGGCACTGTTTCACTGCCTACTCCCATTATATGTGTTGTTGGCAGATTTTACAACACACAAAAAAGAGGCGCACACCGCACTTTACATACGGCGCACGCCACTTTGTATATAGATCATATACTCCCCTAATTTTACAGATGTTGAATTTTATAAATGCCAGATGTCCTCGTTGTACTGTGCAATGGTTCTGTCAGATGAGAAGAAGCCTGCCTGGCTCATGTTTACGAGCATTTTTTTCGCCCATGCCATACGGTCTTCGTAATCTGCAAAGATGCGCTCTTTTGCTGCAACATATTCCTCGAAATCCGGTAATGTCATAAACCAGTCTTTGTTTAATAATTCATTGTAAAGACGCTCTAAGTTTTCTCTGCATCCAACTGCCATCATCTCATCGCTTACGATGAAGTCGATTGCACGTTTGATGTTCTCATCATTGTCATAGTAGCTTCTGGAAACATAATCTGCTTTTGCATAGTGCTCAATCACCTGTTCAGAAGACTCACCGAAAATGTAAATATTGTCATCTCCAACGAACTGATGCATCTCAACGTTTGCACCGTCCATAGTACCGATCGCCACTGCACCGTTTAACATGAATTTCATGTTGGATGTTCCGGATGCCTCTTTGGAAGCAAGGGAAATCTGCTCATGAATATCTGCTGCCGGGATTAATTTTTCAGCTAATGTTACATTGTAGTTTTCTACCATAACAACTTTTAAGTATGGAGAAACCTCCGGATCTTTGCTGATCAGTTCCTGTAAGCAAAGGATCAGATGAATGATATCTTTTGCAATGACATAAGCCGGAGCTGCCTTTGCACCGAAAATAACAGTGATCGGACGGGCTGGTTTTTTGCCTGCTTTGATCTCAAAATATTTGTGGATCACATAGAGTGCGTTCATCTGCTGTCTCTTATACTCGTGTAATCTCTTGATCTGGATATCGTAAATAGAGTTCTCATTTAACTCGATACCCTGTGTTTTTGCAAGATAATCTTTTAATTCTGCTTTCTTTGCATTCTTAACATCAAGAATCTTCTGCAATACTGCTTCATCATTTACAAATGCACCTAATTTTTCAAGTTCTGTTGCATCTTTCTTGAAGCCGTCGCCGATCAGGGATTCGAATAATGCAGTGAGTTCCGGGTCACAGTGTAATAACCAGCGGCGGAAAGTGATACCGTTTGTCTTGTTATTGAACTTCTCAGGATAGATCTTGTAGAAGTTATTCAGTTCAGAGTTCTTTAAAATCTCTGTGTGAAGGTATGCAACACCGTTGATGCTGTAGCCGTAATGGATATCCATGTGTGCCATATGGACACGTCTCTCATCATCGATGATCGCTACGGATTTATCATCGAATTTTTTCACAACACGGCTGTTTAATTCGTAAATGATCGGCATTAACTGTGGAACTGCTTTCTCCAGGAAATGGATCGGCCATTTTTCCAGAGCTTCTGCTAAAATAGTATGGTTTGTGTAAGCACATGTTTTGGATACAATATCAATTGCCTCATCCATTAAGATTCCACGTTCCATTAATAAACGGATCAGTTCAGGAATTACCATACTTGGATGTGTATCGTTGATCTGAACTACTGCGTACTCATTTAATTTGTGTAAATCGCCGCCTCTTGCAAGTGTCTCATCGATGATCAGTCTTGCTGCATTGCTTACCATGAAGTACTGCTGGTAAACACGGAGGATACGTCCCTTATCATCAGAATCATCCGGATATAAGAATAATGTAAGGTTCTTTTTGATGTCCTCTTTATCGAAATCAATTCCCTCACCAACCAGGCTCTCATCTACGGTCTCCACATCGAATAAATGAAGCTTTGTGGTACGGTTGTTATATCCTAATACATCAATATCGTACATTCTGGACTGCAGATTGAATCCACCGAACTGAATGGTGTATGCTCTATCTGTCTTTGTCAGCCAGCTCTCTTTCTCGATCCATGGGTTTGGAGTCTCATGCTGGAGATTGTTCTCAAATACCTGTTTGAATAATCCGTAGTGGTAATTTAAACCAACACCGTCACCGTTTAAACCAAGTGTAGCGATAGAGTCAAGGAAACATGCTGCAAGGCGTCCAAGTCCACCATTTCCCAAAGATGGTTCCGGCTCAACCTCCTCGATCTCTGCAAGGCTCTTGCCATTGTCTGCCAGTAATTTTTTTACATCCTCATAAATTCCAAGATTGATCAGGTTGTTGGATAATAATTTTCCGATCAGGAATTCTGCTGAAATATAATATAATTTTCTTTTTCCCTCGTTGCTGACTTTCTCCTCTGCCATTCCTTTTGTCATTTCAAGTAAAGAGAAGTATAATTCTTTGTTACTGCACTGGGAAATTGCTTTTCCTGTTCTTTTTGTTACGATTTCCTGTAAATTCATGATTTACTCCTTTCCTTGCGCCTGTTGGCGAAAGCTTATTGTATTGTCCGCCGCATTTTCTGCCGCAGTTGTTTTCGTGTTTTTTCGTAAAACTGATGTTTTATGATTACATTATATGCACGAAGGAATTTTTAATCTTGTAATATTCCATATAAAAGTGGTACAATCCTATCATGTTAAGAATGAGTTATTATTTCAACCACCTTGAAATTGTGTAAACGTCACAAAATCAGCAGTCTATTTTTGTGCACTTTTCAATCATACTGTTCGATTTCCCAGATTACGACACAAAGTGCATGTTTTCGACACAATAGAATCATCGCAAAGGAGTATGTACCTTATGAATATACTGGAATACGAAAATTATCAGGAAAAAATCTCCCATGGAAACCCTTTATTTCCATATATCACTTATCTGTGTTCTATCCCACTGGATTTTTCTTATGTGCCGATCCACTGGCATGACGAAATGGAGATTATCTATATAAAGAAGGGACACGGCATTATCACCGTGGACTTCACACAATACCAGGTCAGTGCCGGAACGCTCGCACTTATCATTCCGGGACAATTACATTCGATTGAACAATACGAAAACGAAAGTATGGAATATGAAAATATTATTTTTCATCCGCAGATTCTTTTATCCAAGCAGACCGACACCTGCAGCACTGACTATTTTTCCCCGCTGATGGACGGAACGCTCACAATTCCGGTACTCTATCAGCCCGGTGATCCCTATTACAAAGAGATTTCCGCCTGTGTCGATGCAAACGATGAAATCAGCAAAACCAATCCGCCAGCTTACCAGCTTTTCATCAAAAGCCAGCTTTTCATGCTTTTTTATATTCTTTTCAACAAGTGCAGTTCCAGAAATGTCCAGAAAAAAGATTACAAATCTCTGGAAAAAATGAAATTGATCTTAAAATTTGTGGAAAATAATTACATGGAAAAAATCACGATTGAAGATGTAGCAAAAGAAGTTAATTTAAGCCAGTCACATTTTATGAAATATTTTAAAAATACGATGGGAACCTCCTTTATCGACTATCTGAATGAATACCGGCTGACGATGGCTTCCAGACTTTTGATTTCCTCCGATTCTTCGATTTTAGATATCGCAGCGGAAGTGGGATTTGATAATCTTTCCTATTTTAACCGGTCGTTCAAAAAACGCTTCCAGCAGACCCCGAGGGAATACCGGAAGCGTTATGCACAGCCGTAACTAAGATTATCATATAACATAATATCCTACAATACCGCAGACGATTCCTGCCAGCGCGCCCACAATGATATCCTTTGGCTCATGCACTCCGACCAGCACGCGCACAATGCCCAGAAGCAAACCAATGATTCCGAGCAGTACCCCTGCTCCCGGATGCTCATAAAAAATCGTCATCGCAATAATAAAAACAGAAAATACATGCCGGCTTGGAAATGATTTTCCTTTTGTGTCTTTTTCCAGTACCGGCGACATGTCAAATTTTTCATACGGTCTGGGCGCATTGATGATTTTCCGGACAACGGAAAGTCCCACGAAGGACACTGCCGGAACGAGTATCGCCCGCCAGAGCCACGGATTTTTGTCCGTAAACAGCATGAAAAGATAGAGCGGATACACGCAGAATACCAGTGCTGTCAGCATATGATTCAGACTCGTCACACGCTTCGCCCGTTCCTGATTGCTCCGAAGCGGTTCTGTAATTTTGATATACTGTTCTTTTGTCATAGCAAAAAATCATTTCCTTCCCGGTAATTGTTTTATCAATCTATGGTTTGAGATTATCTTAATATTACACTTCGCTTCCGATGACTGCAAGCACTGCCCCTATAAAAATAAAGAAATCAGACACATTAAAAATAATCCTCCGAAACCATTTCGGTCCGGTCTGAAACCGCACATAATCCACAACATGGTGCTTTGTATAGCGGTCATATAAATTGCTCAGTCCGCCGCCGGCTAACATGGCAAGTCCCGTTTTTGTGAGTTTTTTTCCAGTCATCCGCATTGCAAAATAATAAACGACTGCCACAAAAGCCATGATGACACTGTGTATCGCAGTCATGGCTTTCGGATGTTTTGCGAGAAGATTTAACGTTGCACCTTTGTTGTAGAACTTCTCTATGCAGATCATTCCACCGAGACGTGGATTTTTTACTTTTCTGGCGTATTTTTTATCAATATATTTTTTCAGAAAAAAATCAAGCGTAAAAATCGCTGCAGTGATTGCTAAATAGACCATGCCGCAGGCTCCCTTCTTCCTCTCTCCTGCACCCATTGTAGCACATATTTTTTTCATTAAAAACGTTTTTATACAAAAAAAACAGGAAACCTTTGAGATTCCTCAAAAGCTTCCCGCCTCTTATCTGAACCAAATATAATTTTTCCTACCCCTTCACACTTCCAAGTGCAATTCCCTGCACGATATAGCGCGACAGGAACAAATAAACGATGATAACCGGGAAAATGGAGAATGCGATCCGCGCTGCCTCGATCAGTGAAGTGATCAGTACATATACCAGAATTTCTGCGCATCCTCATTTACAGGTTCCACTGCTCCCGACTCTTTCACATCACCTGTTTTTCCGCAACCCGAAAAGACAAGCACCATGCAGCCCAATAGCAGCACTGCTCTTTTCCACTTTTCCCTCAATTTTTTATCCAACATAAAAAACCTCCCTTTTCATTTTGTGTATTTATCCTAACAAATGAAAAGGAAGGCAAAAATCAAATTCTTGCACTAAATATCAAATTCATGCCATATTATAATAAAACCTATACTGCTTCATAGTCTTTTAGTCATCCATCCCACAGTTTAACCTCTGGGTTCTGCCGCTCGTAACATGGATTGACGGCAGGCTCATAACCTAAACTCCGGGCTACGCCATGCTGTTGACTGTTTTATATTTATAAAGCATCTCCGCATGGTTCTGTTCTTCAATCTGAATGTCAGCCAAAAGTTTTCTGACACCCGGATCACCGAATGCAAACACTTCCGTATTGTAAGTGGAAGAAACAAGTTTTTCTGTTCCGATACAGTCTGTTGCAAGGAAACAGTCCGTTTTCTTATCTTCGGAAGGTGCCATGCTGTAGGTAGCAGCCGGGTTATAATCTTTTCCATCACTGTCGTTGCAGTCGCAGGAAGGAACTTTTCCAGACAGCACCTGTGTCAGGGATTCTAAATGCTTCTGCTCTTTTCCATGCAGATCTGTGAACAGGTCAATAAGCACCTGATCTTTGGCAAGTTTACTGTATCTCTCGTATTTTTCCACGCAGCACTGCTCCTGTGTCTGTAAGTCTTTGATCACGGTTGTCTCTTTTTCGCTCAATATCATCTTTCTACCTCTTTCCGACGGATTTTAAAATCCGCACATTTTTTTCACGATGATATTATGAGTCATAAAAATGGTAATTATTCACTCCTTCGTGAAAATCTGCTGCCCGGGCAGACAGACTGATAAATCTTTTTGGCGTCATTCCATATTTCTTTTTAAACTCCCGATGGAAATAAGACAAATTCGAAAATCCACAGGCGAGCGCCACCTCGAGCGTATTTGTCTCCCCATTTTCAAACTGGTCTGCCGCGCGCTCCAGACGCACATTTTTGATGTACTGCACGCATGACATTCCCATATATTTTTTGAAAAAACGCATAAAATAATACTCACTGAAAAAACAGATTCCGGCAAGTCCTGAAATCGTCAGTTCCTCCATATAGTGTGCATCGATATAACTTAAAACTTCTTTTAACTTTTTCGCATGTTCTGTCAAAATCGCATCTGCCTCTGTATTCCGGGTACAATATGGAATCAAAGCCGCCACAAGCTGCAACAGATATGACTTGATAGCAATCTCGTATCCGGGTGTTTTTTTGTCATACTCCGTGTTTATATCCTCAAACAGATCTGCCGCCTTTTCGTAAAGCGGATGTCCTTTTTTGATTACAAACGGCGGGATCAATTTCTGGTTCATCAGTGGATTCAAATACCGGATGGCACAGATATCCGCAGCCTTTGCACCAAGAAAATCCATATGAAACACATACGTTTCCGACTGCATGCGCTCCTCTTTTTCATTGGAAATCGCATGCAGCACCGCAGGCGGAATAAAAATCAGATCTCCCTCTTCAACATCATAAGTTTCAAGATGGATCTGATATGTGCAGCTTCCCTTCTCAATCCGTGTAAATTCTGCCTCCTCATGCCAGTGCGCCGTGACATAAGGATACTCTTTCCATAACGGCGTCACATATTTTTGCAGCGGAAAAATTTCTTCGCCGTGTCTGGCGTTCTCATGCTGGTCTAAGGATAAAGTTATTTTTTCTTTCATTGTATTGATTCCTCTTTAACATCATTGAAACAGGTTGCAAAACACCTTCCAGGCTGTCTTAATCCACATTTGCATAGCAGTTTTGTACAATACTTTCTTATATTTATGCAAGATTTTTCGTTTCTTCTATTCTATTATAACAGTATCATACAATCAAGTGCAGAGATTGCGAAACTCAAAGTTGTGTAAATTTAATTGTGAAAAATTAACAAAAGCTTGAGAAAACACTGGGGAGCGGTCGGCACTTAGAAGGTAGGCACGACATTAGTCGTGACTGGCTTCTTAGTACCGTTACCAGCGACACGTAGCGAAAGCGTGTTTTCGAAAATTTTGTTAATTTTGAACAATTTTAATAAACCAAAAAATGAGTTTCGCACCCCAGAATCAAATGAAAGAAAAGGAGAATTTATGAAAAGAAAATGGTGGCATGATAAAGTAGCTTATCAGATTTACCCAAAAAGTTTTTTGGATACAAACGGAGATGGAATCGGCGACTTAAAGGGAATCATCTCAAAGCTGGACTATTTGAAAGAACTCGGAATCGACATCATCTGGCTCTCCCCGGTTTACGAATCCCCTTTTGTCGATCAGGGATATGACATTTCCGATTACTATAAAATTGCAGAACAGTTTGGTACAATGGATGATTTTGACATCCTTGTCGCCGAAATGAAAAAACGCGGTATGCATCTGATCATGGATCTCGTCGTCAATCACTGTTCCGACAAACACGAATGGTTTCAGAAAGCACTCGCCGACCCGGACGGTCCTTACGCCGGCTACTTCTATTTCCGCGAAGGAAAAGACGGCAAGGCACCAAGCAATTACCGCTCCTATTTTGGTGGATCTGCATGGACAAAAGTTCCCGGCACAAATAAATATTATCTCCATACCTTTGCGAAGGAACAGCCCGATTTAAACTGGGAGAACCCGGTCGTCCGCAAAAAAATCTATGAGATGATCAACTGGTGGTTTGAAAAAGGCATTTCCGGTTTCCGTATCGATGCCATCATCAATATCAAGAAAAATCTTGATTTTCCATCCTTCCCGGCGGACGGCGATGACGGACTTGTCTCCTGCGATAAAATGTTAGCTTCCGCGCATGGAATCGGTACATTTTTAGAGGAAATGAAACATGAAACATTTGACAAATACGACGCTTTTACGGTCGGCGAAGTATTTCATTTAAAAGAGGATGAACTGCGTGAATTTATCGGTGAGGACGGTCATTTTTCCACCAAATTTGACTTTTCCGCCCATGTGCTTTCCTATGGGGAACACGGCTGGTATGATGCTCCTGCCCTCGATTTCAACCGGTGGCGCACTGCCCTTTTTGACACCCAGAAAGCAGACCTTACCGTTGGCTTTGAGGCAAATATTATTGAAAACCACGATGAGCCACGAGGTGCTACACACTATCTTCCTGCACACGCCAGAAATGAAGCCGGTGTGAAAATGCTTGCAGCTACTTACTTTTTACTGCGCGGAATTCCTTTTATCTATCAGGGACAGGAAATCGGCATGACAAACTGTGTCCGAAACGATATTTCCGAATACGATGACATCAGCACCAAAGATCAGTATCAGGCTGCTTTAAATGCCGGATGTTCGAAAGAGGCAGCACTTCACGCCTGCTATGAAAACAGCCGTGACAATGCAAGAACCCCTATGCAGTGGGACAATTCCCTGCACGGCGGTTTCACCACCGGAACCCCCTGGCTTGCGGAGAATCCAAACTATACAAAGATCAATGTAACCGACCAGCTGAACCGGCCAGATTCCGTACTCTCTTTTTACAAAGAACTGATCGCACTCCGCAAAGCACCGGAATACGTGGAAACCTTCACTTACGGAACGTTTGCCGCTGCTTATGAAGATGTTGACCATATGTTTGCTTACTACCGCACCAATGAAGAAACCGGACAACGCATTCTGGTTGCCGGAAATTTCGGCACAGATACCGTGACACTGCCGCTTGAAAAACCGGCTGACCGGGTGCTTCTCACCAATGGAAAAACTGCGGATGTAATTTTAACCAGAAACAGAGAAAGTGCTTCTCTTGTATTGGGAAGCTGCGACTGTGTTGTTTTATTATTATAGAGATGAAGTTTCAAATGTGAGAATTTCCGTTCTGTCATGGAACAAGGCGTATCGGCTACGCCTTGTTCCTTGACCTCACTACACACCTTATTTTATTTTCTCATCTACCAATTCTCCATTTTCAATCACAACGATTCTGTCTTTAAATTCTAGTATCCACTGAGGTGGTTCTCCACTTCTATTACTCTCCCCTTCTAAGCGAACTACATTTTCATCATGTCCCCATATATTTCGAGCATACATAACTTTCAAACTAGATTTGTTCTGATCCGTTGCCCCCGAAAAATTCAACTCATATCCTGGTTTCCCTTGCAGTGTAAGATAAGCCGTATCTCCTTGAACCCCATAATTTAAAATAACATTTTCATACATTGCTACGCCATGTGTCCAATGAAAACCAACTCCCATAAGAACTCCCGACAAAACAAACGCTCCAACGAATATGCCTAATGCTTTTTTTCTATTTTTTTTCTTGATTTTCTTAATTAAATTTACATCTTCAATTTCTTCATTTGTTATCACTGAAAAATTATCAATGTCCCCTGTCATTTCTTGATAGTATTTTTGACATTCTTCACAATTTTTCAAGTGTTTTTCGATTTCTTGATTACTTTCTTTACTTGTCAACCCATCAATATATAAAGGTAACAAATCTCTAATTATTTCACATTTCATGGTTACTCTCCTTTCTTATTCTTTGCTTTCCACGATAAAAAGTCACTCTTGCCCAATTTTCATCTTTACCCATAATTTCTCCAATTTCTTTAAATGTAAAATCGCCATTTAATCTCAAATACATAACTTCTCGCACCGGCTCCTCCAACAAATGAAGTTTTTTATACAACTCTATTACTTCCATTTTCTGTATTGCCGAATTTTCTGTAATTTTCTGACAAGTAGTTTCTTCTACATATTCTGCCACTACTTCTCTATCTTTTTTCTTTAGCTCTTTATACCATAAATGTTTTGCAATCGAACATAACCATACATATATCTTACAGTCACCACGAAAACTATCAATAGATTTTAGCGCTTGAAAAAAAGTTTCTTGTGTGAGTTCTTCGCTTAAATGAGCATCATGACAAAGGCTAAATAAAAAATTATATACTTGTGGCATATATTTTCGATAGATTTCTACCATTTCTTCCATACTCTACCCTCCTTTATCTATATGTACTTTACATATATTTTTCGTTACACATTTTTTTAATTTTTAAAAATGACGTAGATAATGTTACCACTACCTACGCCATTTCTCATTACATCTTTGAAATATTTACTCCATTTTCTTTCAACTTTTACTCCAAATTTACTCCATTCTAAAAATCTGTTACGATATTTTGCGGTATTCTGCGATACCTTTTCTTTGAAGAAAAATGTCTGTAAACCTTGATTTCAAGCGAACTTTTCAATATTCTCAAGTGCTTTATTCTGTTGTCAGCGATGAGGAATAAATATTATTATTCCTCATCGCTGGACAGAGATTATTTCACTTGACAAATCATTTTTTTCGTGCTTATAATAGCGTTAATTGAAGCAGAACACAGGCTTTGACGGGAAGAAGTACAGTTAAGCGGAAGATACAGAAAGCTGCCGGCTGATGAGAGGCGCATCGGAATCTTAATTCGAATACATCCCCGAGCTTCACACCGAATTTGTTTTTGATATTTGATAATCTTGCAATAGTAGGCTGTGACGTAGTGGCGCACGTTAACCGCGCCGGAGTGTTGTCGGACACTCACGAAGGTAAGCAGTGTGAGCTGCTTATGAATTAAGGTGGTAACACGAGTTTAACCCTCGTCCTTTTATTAGGACGGGGGTTTTTGCGCGTATTAAATGAGCAGTGCCGTCTGAGGAAAGAACAAAATGCTGTGCTTGCACAATGCATTTTGTGATTTTCTTAGACGATAGGGCGAAGCCCGCGAACGAGAGAGCTTCGCTCTCGAGTGGGCACTGCGGATTTTAATCGTTCACTCAAAAAAAGAAAGGAACCCAGTAAAATGACATTATACGACGAATTAGTTGCCCGCGGTCTTATCGCGCAGGTAACAGACGAAGAAGAGATCAAAGATTTGATCAACAACGGAAAAGCAACTTTTTATATCGGATTTGATCCGACAGCAGACAGCCTTCACGTAGGACATTTCATGGCACTCTGCCTCATGAAACGTCTCCAGATGGCTGGAAACAAACCAATCGCTTTAATCGGTGGCGGTACCGCAATGATCGGTGATCCGTCCGGACGTACCGACATGCGTCAGATGATGACACCGGAAACCATCCAGCACAACTGTGACTGCTTCAAGAAACAGATGAGCCGTTTCATCGACTTCTCCGATGGAAAAGCATTAATGGTAAATAACGCTGACTGGCTCATGGACTTAAATTACATCGACGTTCTCCGTGAAGTTGGTGCTCATTTCTCTGTAAACCGTATGCTCACTGCTGAGTGCTACAAACAGCGTATGGAGAAAGGCTTAAGCTTCTTGGAGTTCAACTACATGATCATGCAGAGCTACGATTTCTACACCTTATACCAGAAATACGGCTGCAACATGGAGTTCGGCGGCGATGACCAGTGGAGCAACATGTTAGGTGGTACCGAGCTGATCCGCCGTAAACTCGGAAAAGACGCTTACGCTATGACCATCAACCTTCTTTTAAATTCTGAGGGAAAAAAGATGGGAAAAACCCAGTCCGGCGCTGTATGGCTTGATCCTGAGAAAACTTCTCCATTCGACTTCTTCCAGTACTGGAGAAACGTGGCAGACTCTGACGTATTAAAATGTATCCGTATGCTGACTTTCCTTCCATTAGAGGAAATCGATGCAATGGAAAGCTGGGAAGGTGCACAGCTTAATCAGGCAAAAGAAATCCTTGCATTCGAGCTGACCAAATTAGTTCACGGGGATGAGGAAGCAACAAAAGCAAGAGAAGCTTCCCACGCACTTTTTGCCGGTGGCGGTGATTCCGCACATATGCCAACTGTAGAATTATCCGCAGCTGATTTTGCAGACGGGGATATGGACATCTTAGCTCTTCTCGTAAAAACAGAGCTTGCTCCATCCCGTTCTGACGCAAGACGTGCCGTAGAACAGGGCGGTGTCTCCGTTGCAGACGAAAAAGTAACCGATATTAAAACCGCTTACAATGCAGATTTCTTCGGCGCAGATGGACTTGTTGTAAAACGTGGTAAAAAGAAATTTGTGAAAGTAGTCGTAAAATAATGAACTGTATCATAAGAAATGCACAAATGAGCGACTATGACTCCGTCGTCCGCATCTTAAATCAGGGGCAGGCGCTTCATATAAACTGGCGTCCCGATATTTACAAACCCAATGATGCGCTTCTGCCAAAGGCAGTATTTGAGGAAATCGTAAAAGGCGATACTTTCTATATTGCAGAAAATGAAGGAAATGTGATCGGAATTTTAGAACTTATCTTCCGGCATATTGAATCTCCTGCACAGGTGACACGGGACATTGTTTTTATCGACACAATGGCGGTTGACGAACCTTACCGCGGCATGGGTGTCGGACATCTTTTCTTTGAAAAAGTAAAAGAGATAAAAGCAAAAAAAAATCTTGACGGCATTGAACTTCAGGTGAATGCAAAAAATAAAGCTGCCTACGAGATGTACTGTAATTACGGATTTACGGAAAAATCCATTAATATGGAATTACTGTAAAAACTATATTTACCTAAAAAAAGGACACATATCACAATGTTATATGCATTAGAGGATATGTGTCCTGATCTAATATATTTCTATGCGTTTTATTGGTTGACATAATTTTCTATCCACTTAATTGCATAAAGAGGAATATTCGTCATCCAATCCTGCTCTCTATAATCCGACATTGATGTCCGGACTGCATAAGATGGTTGATACTTTTCACAAAAAGCTTTCAAACTCTTTGCTTTCAGATTTTCTTCCGCTTTCACTTCAATTGGAATAACAGATGTTTTTCCCTGAACTAAAAAATCAATCTCTCCCTTGGAATTTTGCGTTGAATAATAGTAAGGTATCACTCCGACATCTGATATTAACTGCTGCAATATATACTGCTCTGTCAATGATCCCTTAAATTCTGTAAAAATCTTATTTCCTTCTATAATCACTTTTGCATCCAGATCTGTCATCGCTATGAGCAATCCAATATCCACTAAAAAAAGCTTAAAAGCATCAAAATCAATATATGCTTTCAATGGAAGATCCGGTTTTTGAATCCGCTGTACTTTATGAATCAATCCGCAATCCAATAACCATTGAATTGCCAGTTCAAAATCCTTTGCCCGGCTCCCCTCACGTACCTGTCCGTAAATATATTTTTTATTCTCTTTTGCAAGCTGCATCGGAATCGAGTTCCACACAAGATTCAGTCTTGGAACAAGCTTTATTTCTGCATGCTTTGAAAAGTCCTGCTGATAATAATTAATAAGATTCTTCTGAATCGCACGAACACGATTATAATCCTTTTTTTCCGAAAAATCTTTTACCACCTCTGGCATCCCACCTACAAAATAGTATTCCCTTAAACGTTCTATATATTTTGTTTTGAACACTGTTACCATCTGCGTATCACAACTGTCTAACATGGAAACAAATTGTTTCTCTCCCATTGCGCACAAAAATTCCCTGAAATTAAGCGGATACAAATCAAGAAAATCTACCTTCCCGACTGGAAATGACGTACCTTGGTGTAATGCAACTCCAAGAAGTGATCCTGCTGCAACAATTGCATACTGAGGTGCATTTTCATGAAAATACTTTAATGATGTAAGTGCTTTTGGTACTTCCTGAATTTCGTCAAAAATAATCAGCGTATTCTCTGCCTCAATAGAAACTCCTGTCTCAGCACTGATCGCCAAAACCAGTCTTTCAATGTCTAAATCTCCTTCGAATACCTGTTTCATACGGGCGTTATTATCAAAATTAACATAGGCTGTCTTCTCAAAATACTGTTGACCAAATGTCTTCATGATCCATGTTTTTCCGACCTGTCTTGCCCCGCGAATAATCAATGGTTTTCTATTTTCATTCTCTTTCCATTCTTTCATTCGTGATAATGCAAATCGTTCCATGAGCCTTCCTCCAACTCCTATATTCTATAAGCATCCATTAAATTATTTCCATATATCTGCATTATAAAATTGTACCCTGCTGGTGTCAACATTATTAAGGACGTAAATATGTATTTACGTAGCACTTTTAAGGACGAAAAATGTACAAATGCATCATTTCCAAGTACCGCCGGAATGTGTACCTTCCATAAATAAATTAAAGGAACCATCAAGCATATAAAGAAGTTCATAATTTTTGTGCTTATGTGCCATTTCTACCGTATCATATATAATTCTGGTATCAATAAATCTATCCTTTTATCCGAGAACAGTTCTTTAAACTTTTTGAGACTTTTACCGGATGTATTGGCTTCAGATTTAACCTCAATCGAAAATAGGAGCAGTGCGATTGAAAAAATCCAATCGCACTGCTCTTATTTCTTCTCTCCGCCAACCTTGCGGAAGTTATTGAAATCATTCACGACTTCCCGAACGCACCAGACCAGTGTATCGAATGCGCCCGCCTCATACAGATTGATCAGGATCATACCGACCGGGATTGCAAGGATCATCCCCACAACACTGCCCACCCTGTAACCGATGAACATGAATAACAGCGATGCAAACGGATCAAGTCCTACGGAATCGCCGATCAGCTTCGGCTGTACGATCTGGTGCACGACAAGAGAGACCACATATAAAACGATCATGCCGACCGCCATCTTGTAATCTCCGGTAAAAAGTTTGATAACCGCCCACGGACAGAGCACTGTTCCCGTTCCAAACACCGGAAGCATATCCAGAAACGCAATGCCAAAGGCGATCAGCCATGCAAAATCTACCCGAAGGATCAAAAGACCGATCAGAAGAATGACATAAATAACGCCCATGATCTTAAACTGTGCTTTAAAATAGCCTCCTACCGCATGCACAAGCTGTTTATAGATACGTTCTGTTTTTGCAAGGAATCCGGCAGATAAATGTTTCTCCACCCCGGTGATCAGTTTGTCTTTATCTGCAATAAAAAAATATGCTGCAAGCAGTCCTACGACTATGCCAACGATCATATCCGGCAGGCTTTTGGCAAATTCTCCGATTGCCCCAAGCGTTGCAGAATCTGAGCTGGACACAAAATTTGTCAAAAAATCCTGAATCGCAGTTCCGATGGCGCTTAAATCCACATTCTGCGTAAATGGCAGTTTTTCCAGCAGCTGCTGCAGCTGATTGATTGCCTCGGAAAATTCGGTTCCGGCATTGGCAGACATCGTTGGCAGATACGCCATAAATGCTCCGATTCCTTTCGCAAGGACTGCCCCTGCGCCATAGCAGACCAGCACTACCAGTCCGATGACCAACACGATCATGATGACCGAACCATATTTCCGTTTAATTTTGATCCGTTTCTCCAGAAACTTCACCATCGGATTTGCAATCATCGCAAAAATCATTCCCACCACAAACGGCATAAAATAGATCAGCAATTTTGGAAGAAATGCGAACACAAAAATCAACAAAAACACTGCCCAAAGCAGATTGCATGCAATTTTTAAATATTTTGTCCTGAAATTGCTCATAACTTCTCTTTTTCCTCTCGATCAAAAAATCTTTTCCATAGATTATTTTCCATAAATTGCTTTCTATTTTAACACATTCTTTTTTTGAAAAAAATATATTCCCGAATCTTTTATACTTTCTTTACCAAATCTTTATTTTTCCGCCATAAGAGCTGCTCCGTGTCCTACAAATAGAGTTTAAATCTTCTTTTTTACAAGAAAATGGTTTGCAGCCGTAACCCCGGCTCCTGCCAACAAAAGAAAATAGAAGTTCAGTCCCCTGCTGATCAGCATGGATGGGATCAGACTGCCCTTAGAAAATACCGGTGCAAAGACTGACCGATACATCAGTTCGGTGATTCCCTGCGCTCCCGGCAGCGGAAGCATATCCACCGCAATGTAGACCGATGCCTGTAATAGAACTACCTCCTGTATGGAAGTCCCCGCCTGTCCAAGTCCGAGATATACCATATAAGTAAGCAGAAATACACTACACCTCTGCAAAAACGTCACGGCGATGACCACTATTAATTTTCCCGGATGCTGCTTCAGCCAATCCACGGCATTTCTATAGTTTCCCGTAAATGTCTGCACCTTATCCATGCGCTGTGGATTTGCTTTCCAGATGTCGAGCCGGATAAACTGCTTTTCCACCCACGCCCAAACGACAATCATCCACTGTGGAAAAAGCATTGCGGCAAGTACAACTGCAACGGCAACCGTGTTCAGCGCAAGCCCCAGCAAATATAATGGAAAAAAGGACTGCAGCTCTGTTTTCAATGCGCCGCCGCAAAAAAGTAACATTCCGACACCTAAAACTACCAACACAATTTTATAAATTACTGCCACCGTCATAAGCACTATGGTACTGTCAGAACCTTTGTTTCCATCTTTGTTCATATAATAAAGCTGCACCGGCTGCCCACCTGTTGCGGATGGTGTGATGCCCGAATAAAAAAATCCAATAAACGAATATTGGATACAACGCCACAGAGAACATACCTTTTCTTTTCCAACAACACAGAGAACGGTTGTCTGACTGTCTGTTTTTTTTCGCATGGATGTGAGCAGATACCAGATCATGCTGCCCTCTGCGCAGACAAAAAATAACGCCAGTCCTGCCGCTGCAATCAGGTACGGAACTGACATATTTTTTACTGCCTGATAAATTTCTGACAGATTCTGTCCATGGAGTAACGTATAAAAAGTCAAAAACATAATCCCAAGAAACAAGACTGTCTGCAAGATTTTCTTTTTCATATCCACGTAGCCACCTTTCCTCTTTTTTGGACAGAACTGTTACGCAATTTTTTCAACAACACAAACCGTTTCTTCCTGCACAGACATTTCCACTAATTCTCTCAAACTTCCTTCAAAAATCCGTTTCCGTCCAAATTTTTCCATGAAATCCTTTGGTGTCACAAGGGAAAAATGTTTTTCCCAATGACAGACGCCGTACTTCTCTAATACCCGTGCCACGTAGGAAGAACAGGTGTAATGGTTTTCCTGGTAAAATGGAATGTTCCACAAAATAAATGGTAATCCTGCAACTGCATAATGATAATGAAATCTTTCCTGCATAGCCAGATGCAGTTCCTGACGGATTGCCTCCTTTTGTACAAGCGAACACTCAATACTACACACCATATAATCAGCCGTTGGAAACACCGTTAAGATTTTTCTTTTATCCTCTTTTTCAAATCCGGCAAACAGCGGAACCGCAGGATTTCTGCGTCCCACACTGTATGCCTCCTCAAGTTCCGCATCCATCGAAAGAACCACATGAATGTACTTCTGTTTGATGACCTGCCGTATCATTCCGGCAAAAAATCCCGGTGTATCTACAAATGCAATATAAATCTGTGCCATATCTTTATTCCTCTGTACTTTTTTCTTATCACTGGAACTGATAAATTTTTCTTGCCATGCGGTAGCCGCCGACTGTGATTTTTCCACCTAATCTTCCCGGCAGATAAGTAAGACCGCTTAAGGTAGAACATCTTAACCGGTAATAAAGTATCCTGTCATAATCCTTCACCTGCTCCCACATCCTTTTACGTTTCTGGAACGCCTCCTCTGTTTTGATCAGAAGAAGATGGATTGAAGAAATGGACAACATGATTGAAATATTGCGCATCATGTAAACGGCCAGTTTTGGATACATTTTTTTCATTTCTCTTAAATCCACACTTTTTGCAACAAGCTCTGTCACGCGGATCTGCTGATCGATACGCTTCATCAGGACTTTCTCGTTGACCGATTGATCTTCCCTTCCAAGGTAGTAATGATACAGGTCAATATCCATGTAGTAGAGATTCTTCGCATACGGAAGCGGCTGATAGGAAAACAGGTTATCCACATAAAACGTGTGCTCCGGCAGTTTTACCCCCGACTGTCTCAATACTTTCGTCTGAAACATAAGTGCATGCATAATCAAATACTGCGATGGATGAAAATGTCCGATTGTGTTCCAGTTGCACATTTTTTCAGTTGGAAATACATTTCTGTAATTCATCGGTTTCTGGATTCCCTCATCCAGATGATCGTACACATAATTACAGATGATCAGATCCGGGAATTTTTCCTGTTCCTTTTGCTGAATCTCCACACAGCTTCCTGACAGATTTTCTTCTCTGATACGATTTTCACAGATTGCTTCCCTGATCTGTGCATCCTCGCTGGCAATTTCAAAGCTCTTAATTTTATCTAACATTTTCAGATAAGCATCACGGTCGAACCAGTCGTCGGAATCCACGACTTTATAATAAAGTCCATGCGCCAGCTCCAGCCCTCTGTTCACACCGGAACCATGACCGCCGTTTGGCTTATGCACCGCTTTTACAATGTTTGGATAAAGCATTTCGTATTCATCTGCGATCGCACCTGTCCGGTCGGAAGAACCATCGTCAATAATGAGGATCTCGACATCCTCGCCGCCCACCAAAAGTGAATCCACACATCTTCGCATATAATTTTCTGAATTGTAACATGGGATTGTAAATGTGATATATTTCATTTGGAATGACCTCCGCTATACTCTGTAACATTTTTACTGTTAACGAGTATAACGGTTCATTCTTAAAATACACATGGATTATTCTAAAGAAAAGGTAAAGATTACCTATAAAAATGTTAAATCTTCAATAATTCGATCATAAACAACCAGACCAGACCATAATAAGTGACCACTGCTACCAGATCATTCACGGTTGTGATAAGTGGTCCTGACGCGACCGCCGGATCGACTTTGATCTTATGGAAAAGCAGTGGGATCGTTGTTCCGACAAGGCTCGAGATCACCATCGCAAGCATTAAGGAAACTCCCACACAGCCTGAGATCAAAAACGAATAGGAAAGCGCATTTCCTTTTATGAAACACACATAGAGTCCGATAAATACAAATGCCATAATTCCAAGAAACAGTCCATTTGCAAAACCAATGCGCATCTCTTTCAAAATCAGTCCAAATTTATCTTTCCGGTTTAAATTTTCATCCATCAGCACACGGATCGTCACCGCCAGCGACTGGGTTCCGACATTTCCTGCCATATCTAAAATCAATGACTGGAAACACATCACAATCGGGATCACTGCAACGACCGCCTCGAAAATTCCGACAACCGAAGATACCACCATTCCCAAAAACAGCAGGATGATCAGCCACGGGAGACGTTTTTTCATACTCTGAAACGTCGTCTCCTCCAAATCTTCTTCCGCGGTAAGACCTGCCAACTTCGCATAGTCCTCTCCCATCTCTTCATCCACGGCTTCCACAATGTCATAAGCTGTGATGACTCCTAAGATTTTTCCTTCCTCTGACAATACCGGAATGGAATCCTCTGCGTAGTCTTTTAACCGTTCGATACACTCACTGATTTTCTCATGTGCTCCCACATACGGATAGGAAGTCGAGATCAGATCGTCCAGATCCTGATAATCTCTTGCCACGATCAGGTCTTTTAAGTCGATCGCTCCATAATACTGCTCATTTTCATCTACTACATAGATCGTTGAGATATTATCGTTCTCTCCCGCCTGACGGATCAGCTCATGCGTTGCCTGACGGATGTTCAGATTCTTTCCTATGACGATAAAATTCGTTGTCATTTTGCTGCCGATCTCATCATCTTCATAAGATAAAATCAGTTTTACATCTTTTTCCGCATCATCATCCAACAGATCGACAATCCTGGTCTTAGTGTCCGCATCCAGATTCTCCAGAACATCGACCGCATCATCGGAATCCATCTCCGAAATGACTCTGGCAGCATTTTCCAGGTTGATCTCCTGCAAATACTCTGCCGCATCCTCGGTATAGGAAAGGATTTCCGCAATATACTCCTCTCCAAGCAACGGATAGAGTTTTTTTCTTTCCTCCGGTGTCATCTGCTCCATTGCATCCGCAATGTCGCTCTCATGATAATCGGAGATTTTTTCGAGCAATTCTTCTTTTCCAAGATTGCTTCGGAATAATGTTAATAATTCTTCTACATAAGTCGGTTCTTTTAATACTTCTTTTTGCATTCCTGCCTCCTGTTCTCCCTGAAAAAAGGGCATAAAAAACCACCGCTTTACTTCCAAGCAGCATGTGTAAGTTCCTGCTGTTATAGTTCATGACAATAGATTGTCCGCGAAGCGTGCACTCTATTGTATAGGCATGTAAACCGGTGGTTTCAGAAGGCATATTCTATTATCACAGAGGTCAGACGCCCACAGACATCTGCCCTGTGCCAAAGCATTCAGAAAATCCATCGGTTTTGTTCTTTCGCCCCGCACTATCACAACTGTCCATGAATGTCACCTCCTAAAAAAATTCCATTGCTATTATATAATCGTGACCGGAAATGGTCAACTCATTTCTGCCTCATTTCTATCTGTCTTTCATAAATGCCTCAATCTCGTCCGGATCACGGATAATTGCCTCTGAGAGACACTCACAGCCGTTCTCTGTGATCAGAAGATCATCCTCGATACGGATTCCGATCTCCCATTCGTCAATGTAGAGTCCCGGTTCATCAGTAATGATGGCACCCGGTTGTAATTTTTCATTGCAAGCCGCTGTGACATCATGCACATCGATTCCAAGATGATGGGATACGCCATGCATATAATAAGTATCAATCTCGTCCTCTTTTTCGATCAGACCGAGTTTCATGCAGCCTGCTGCAAGCACTTTCTTTGCAATCTCATTTAACTCTTTTAACGTCATGCCCGGTTTTGCAGTCTTTGCAACCTCACGGTTTGCAGCTAAAACAATGTCGTAAACCTGTCTCTGGCGCTCTGTGTATGTTCCGTTTACCGGATAAGTTCTTGTGATATCTGCGCAGTATCCGCGGTATTTTGCCCCGAGATCCATCAGCAGTAAAGAACCATCCTCACAAATGTCAAGGTTTGTGTCGTAGTGAAGCATGGTTCCGTTCGCACCGCTTCCTGCGATGGTAGGGAATGCAGTTCCCTCCGCTCCGTTATAGCGGATCATGTATTCAAAATCAGCCTGTGCCTGATATTCTGCCATTCCCGGCTCTAAATGTTTCATCACATACTGCAATGCTTTATCAGTAATGCCGATCGCCTCCCGCACAAGTGCTACTTCATCCCCGTCTTTTTGCATACGCAGTTCTGCGATCACCTGCGAAATATTTTTCACTGCATGTCCCGGATATTTTTCTGCAAATTCTTTTGCTTTGATCATATTGTAATCCGGCATGTCCTCAAACTGATATCTGTAACAGTCAAAATACAGGCTGTCGATATCTTCCCTTGCCATCATGCGGTCAACAGCGCCCTCAAAAGAATCTAAAAACATCACATTATCGATACCGGAAATCTCTTTTGCCTCATCCACTGTCACTTTTCTTCCGTACCAGCGCTCCTGTGTCGGGTCTGCTTCTTCGATAAATAAAATCACCTGCTCCTCTTTCAATGTCTTTTTCATCAAAAGAATCATATGGTCTCTTCTTAATCCTGTCAGATAAAAAAAGTTTCTGTCTGCCTCAAATGGTGCATATTCATCTGCACTCACATGGCTCTCAATCCCGGAAAATAAGATCAACACTGACTGTCTCTCCATTTTCTCAAAAACCTGTTTTCTTCTCTCTGCAAAATTCATGGTTGTTCTCCTCTTTTTTCAATCATCTATTGACAGAAACTCAAATCGTATTTTCTGTCATAATAAAGGCAGGTTCTTTCATCTCTGAAAAAGCCTGCCCGAAAAACTTATTGGTTGTCACCTATGCCTCTGCGCTCATCTGGATTCTCGTTGTAATCTCTTTTACTTCAGCCATCAAAGCAGAATACATCTCCATCTCAATTCCAACCGGCGACATATGCGGATGCTCCTGTTTCATACGGTATGCCTGTACCAGTAAACTTCTCTTCACATCTTCAAGTTCTAAAAGCTGCTCTCTGCTCATAACCAATCTCCCACATAACATATTTTCATTTGCAGTACACTATATCTCGTACGTGCGCCTCAACTATAATAGCATATATGGTAGATTTTAGCGCATGAAATTCATCGGCAAAAGTAACAATATTTTTTCTGACATTTGGCACATTTGTCTATTGCCTAAAAAAATTTCATCACTTTTTACAATTGCATCAGCGTTTGCAGTGCCTCATTTTCTACAATACACTTTCCATGTTCTTTTATAAATGCAATCTGTCCGGGTTCAGCATAACGGCAACTGTTATATTCTACAATTGTAAATGCAAATGGCCGTAACTCTTCTCTTGAAAAATGGATCAGATCCATCACAAGATAATACTTTTGCCGGAATTTGTAAAAACTGCTTGCAGGCACTTTTTCAGTAAACGGTGCCAGACGGATCAGGCGAAGCACTTCATCCAGACTGGAAAATTCCAGACTAAACGGAACAGAAGTCTCAAAAATTTCATTGTCCTCTTTCTGTTCTGTATCATTTGCATCTTCTGTCTCTGTCTTTTTTGCACCCTGACTGTGCCTTGTCTTATATTTTTCCAGGAAATCATCAATGGCACTCTTTTTTTCCTCCTGGTTCATCTGACGAAATTCTGATATTTTTTCCGGGGCAAGCTGGTTCATCAGCTGTCCGACAGTGTCTACCAGATTCTTAAAGCTCATCTCGGAATCTCCGCCAAACGTAATTGCCATGCTGTGATCCTGCAAAAGTTCTGCCTTCACTACCGGTGAAATATTCTGCAGACTGATATTGCCCTGCTCCTCTACCAGTTCCACCACCGCGCGCATAAACTCCTGCGTCACTTCAGTATTTCCGATAATCTCATCAATATTGTATCCCATTTCACGGATTTCTTCTTCAGACAGTGCGCATCTGATCTTATTTTCACCTAATCTCTCAATTTCCATATGTATTACCTTCTAAGCATCTTTCCGATGCTTTGCATTCTGGGAATGCTGTTTCTTCTTATAAAGAATATGTTGTTATTTTCACAGCTATTATCCTATTTTTTAGTGCATTTGTAAATAGTTTTTCACTTCCACATATCTGCCACAAAATAGGTCAATGCTGTCCATGTATACACGGAATAGAAAATGCCGTACTCATCGACACCATCCTTTAAAATTTTCTGTGCCTGCTCTTTTGTAAGAAAAGAAAAGCCATCAAAACACTCGCTTCCCACTGCACCGTCCTGTGACATGTCTGTCAAAGTATCCCGGTTTAACACGATTTTCACAAGTGCATTGCTCTCATCTGTCATGCCCGGTGTGCTGAAAAGGCATGGATTGACCACTTCCAGTCCATCCTTATCCAAAACCTCTATTCCGGTCTCTTCCCTCAGTTCTCTTTTTGCAGTCACAAGCAATGGTTCATCTTCCACCTTATCCGCCGGATCGATCAGTCCCGCCGGGACACTCAGCAAAAATTGTCCTACCGGATACCGGAATTCACGATTCAGCAGGAGCTTCGGCTCACCTTTGGATGGATTCCAGATCACGATGCAGCTCACCGCATCCGGAAGCATATTTTGAAATTCTTCCGTAGACTTCACTGCCACCAGATCATCTGCGCTCCGCCTTGTTGCATTATAGTAATGTCTGCCTTCGGCATACTGAAGATCAAATACTTTGATAAACTTTGTTTCCAATAGCGTTTTTATATTCTGTTTTGTGATTTTGGGACGCATAATTAACTTCCTTCCTTAACCGATGATTGCGAAACTCCTTTACACAATACTTTACATTGTTCTATATTCAGGAATTTTATAAAAATATACTCTGTTTCATTTTTACGATAATTTACACCCGATAGCGGTTCAGGCAGGAATATATCTCCTGAATTCTTGGGATTGCGTATCCACCGGAGATAACGCCATGCTCTGCGGCAAATACCATTCCTTCCTGTTCTAACTTTTGTTCTAACCACTGTGCCGTTTCTGAAATGGTACGCTTTCCATCCACCAGATGTTCCACAGTATATTTCAAAAGCAGTCCCAGTGCCGCCGTCTGCTCGCTGTCGATCAACTGCTCGATATAGCGCAGGTCGACATTCTGTTTTCCAAGCATAAAGCCATCCACTCCAAGCGTCTTTACCTTCAAGCGCTCCGGCTCGCCTTTTTTCACTTCTCCGCTCCGGTAGTCCCTGCGTTTTACCGCTCCATTCCTGTCTTTTTCCATGACACGGTGGCTATCCGGTAAAACAAATGGTTTTGCTGTCTCCTGCATGATTGGAAATTGTCCACACAGGTTCTTTGCTTTCTCTGTGATATCCACAGGTTCATACTGATCCATCTGGATCACAGTGTCTGCAATGTGGAAAAATGCTCCCGAACTTCCCGCAACCAGAATGGTAGAAATTCCTGCTTTTTCATACAGATCCACTGCTCTGGATAAAAACGGTGTGATCGGCTCTTTGTCCGGGCTTACCACTTTCTGCATAAAGGCATCCCGCACCATAAAATTGGTTGCAGAAGTATCCTCATCCAGCAAAATCAGTCTGCTGCCGGCCTCAACCGCTTCCACGATGCCAGCCGCCTGGGACGTGCTTCCACTCGCATCAGCAGTCGAAAAATCCTTCGTATCCCTGCCGTTTGGAAGATCATTGATAAACATGGAAATATCTACATTTTTGATAAATCTTCCGTCCTCAGAGCGGAGCTTTTGTGCCGTTTCATCTGCGATCACATATTCCCTGCCATCTCCGGCAATATGATTGTATACGCCTAATTCCAACGCATTTAAAAGTGTAGATTTTCCATGATAACCGCCACCTACGATCAGGGTGATCCCTTTGGGAACTCCCATTCCTGTAATCTTACCCCTGTGCGGCAGTTCTAATGTCACGCGCATTGTTTCCGGAGAAACAAATTTTACAGACTGCTTCATTGGCTTGGAAGAGATACCGCTCTCCCTTGGCAGCACGGAGTCATCCGCCACAAAAGCAGCCAGTCCAAGTTCTGGCAGCTTCTCACGGATTGCCTGCTGATCTTCTGCCAGCTCCACAGCCTCTTTTACTTTTTGCTCATTCAGATTTTTATAATAAAAAGACTGCTCCACGCACTGTGGCAGATATTCAAATAAGATTTTTTCGAGTTCTTTTGCATTGATCGTTCTTCCATTTGCAGGAAACCCGACTGCAAATCTGGCGGTGATCTCTTTTTCACTGATTTCACATGCTGTCCTCTGCAGCACTTCCTGTCCGCAGTGTGTCACTGAGATCAGCCCGCTTTTCCCGGATCCCTTCGCTTTAAAGTTAAACTGATTCACTTTTGCCGCAAAATTGCGAAGCAGCTCATCCGCCAATGCGGTTCTTGTCAGCTTATCCTTCATCGCAAATGCCGGGAATCCGGCTACCTTCGTATCTACTGTCACCCTCACATCCGATGGTGCCGCAAACGGATCGCCCTGCACATGGTCAATTGACAATATGTATTTGGGGAACTGGTAACTTCCACGCAGGGATTTGTATAATGGGTAACTTTTATGGTCTATTGTTTTTAATTGTGATTGTAGGTCGTTGTATGATTGCATGGAGGGACTCCTTTTTGTATTGTGTTTTTATGAAATTTTTGTGCTATTTGCTTGTCTTTCTTATTTGCAAATATGTACCGCCTCTAATTAATTACTTCATTTGACTGAAAACTATGAAAAAGTATCAAATAGGATTTCTTTATAGTATCCATGATATCACATAAATGACTTTATTTGGCAGATATTTTTGAACATCAAATTATGTTAATGAACAACCTAAGAAATTTCCCACCTGTCACGTTAGGAATATTTCAATCTACGCTCCTACAAGAGGAGCGACTTTTCACATTCGTCCCAGTCGCGCTCTCTCTGATATTTCAATCCACGCTCCTACAAGAGGAGCGACACTGTTCGTTATCATCCAAAATATACTCATCCATAATTTCAATCCACGCTCCTACAAGAGGAGCGACACAACCTTGTTATTGGATAATTCTTCACTTATTATTTCAATCCACGCTCCTACAAGAGGAGCGACAGAGTGTGTGCACACAAGAACTAAATGCCACCATATTTCAATCCACGCTCCTACAAGAGGAGCGACCATGTACTGGAAGAATTTGCCTGGATAATCGTCTATTTCAATCCACGCTCCTACAAGAGGAGCGACCTCCATTGCTAACCTTTCTCGTCTGTCGATGATATTCTATTTCAATCCACGCTCCTACAAGAGGAGCGACCCGTGACAGATGGGGGAAAATACTGTCAGAATATATTTCAATCCACGCTCCTACAAGAGGAGCGACTATCGAGTATAAAGATGGAAAAATCTCATATCATTTCAATCCACGCTCCTACAAGAGGAGCGACGGATAAGGCGGTAGAAGGAATCTTAAACATATTGAATTTCAATCCACGCTCCTACAAGAGGAGCGACATTAACCGGCATACTCGGTGTCTGTGGCGTATCAATTTCAATCCACGCTCCTACAAGAGGAGCGACGTAACAGGTTGTGCAGATTATCATGCAAATACAAAATTTCAATCCACGCTCCTACAAGAGGAGCGACCGGAGCTGTTGGAGGTGTAGCCATGACGGAGAGTATTTCAATCCACGCTCCTACAAGAGGAGCGACGGAGTTTGAGCGGTGCGAGAAACCGGAAGGAGTATATTTCAATCCACGCTCCTACAAGAGGAGCGACAACAGGCGGCGGCATCTTCGACAATTTAGAAATCCATTTCAATCCACGCTCCTACAAGAGGAGCGACAACCTCGGACAACGATAAATTAGATGAATCCGAAATTTCAATCCACGCTCCTACAAGAGGAGCGACAAGCACGACCGCCAGACAGTTCATAGTCTAACAATTTCAATCCACGCTCCTACAAGAGGAGCGACGAGTAACTGTCAACAACTTTTTTTTGAAGAAATAGATTTCAATCCACGCTCCTACAAGAGGAGCGACCTGTCCCCGGTTGTACTGGTACGCAAAAAGGACAATTTCAATCCACGCTCCTACAAGAGGAGCGACCTTGATCACCTGCATCATGGATGCTTCCATCTCCTATTTCAATCCACGCTCCTACAAGAGGAGCGACGTGTAATCCTCACGCCCTTCACTTTTGATCTTGTCCTGATTTCAATCCACGCTCCTACAAGAGGAGCGACAATGGACTGCACGGTAGAACTGCTTTTAAAACCATTTCAATCCACGCTCCTACAAGAGGAGCGACGAGTGACAGTGAATGAACTGTATCAGAGAGGAGATATTTCAATCCACGCTCCTACAAGAGGAGCGACTTCCTGCTACTGTGTCCGCATTAATTGCCTGCTATTTCAATCCACGCTCCTACAAGAGGAGCGACTCTTCCATTTGCTCTTTGGTAAAATAAGGTTCGCAATTTCAATCCACGCTCCTACAAGAGGAGCGACTTGTTTTCTACTTTGAGGAAAATAACTAAAAATGATTTCAATCCACGCTCCTACAAGAGGAGCGACATTCTAATTCTGCCATGTTTGCCATCTGGTACATATTTCAATCCACGCTCCTACAAGAGGAGCGACCATGGTCGGGACGTGTTCATCAATCGCACTTTTTATTTCAATCCACGCTCCTACAAGAGGAGCGACAATTTCGTTGTAATTCTTTAGCTTCTGTTTTGAATTTCAATCCACGCTCCTACAAGAGGAGCGACTTTGCAGAGAAACTGCTCCTTCCATGGAAGTCATTTATTTCAATCCACGCTCCTACAAGAGGAGCGACGTAAGTCAGCAGATTGATACTTCCACGCCATACGATTTCAATCCACGCTCCTACAAGAGGAGCGACGATGATTCCAGTTATAAAAAAATCTGTTTATGCAGAATTTCAATCCACGCTCCTACAAGAGGAGCGACAGCAAAAATGCACAATAATCCTTATACTTATCTGTAATAATTATTGCATAGTATCTATAAAATCCCATCAACACTACAATAATTATTTCATGTAACACAAAAAATATTGTATTTCCCGGTGCGAATCATCCGCTTTTTCATGTTCGCTTATGATCCGCACCGCTTTAAAATATCAGCGTATTTTCTACTGATATTCCTTTTTTTACACCCAGACATTCTATTTTCTGTTTTTGTTTATCGTTTAAATAATAAATACGAATGCTGTCTTTTTCTTCGTCTATAATTTCCTGTAGTTTTCCTTTCAGCATGCGACACTGGGCACCATCTACAATACATTCAAAAACAGAATTTTGTACTCGTACTCCATAGTTTACACATTGTTTTGCTACTTTACGAAGTCTGCTCTTTCCTGCTTCATTTTCTGTATTAACATCATATGTAATCAATACAAGCAAAATATCACCTCTATTTCCACAAAAATGGCGGATATGCATCAATGTCTCCACGTAAATATCTTGCCAAAAACATTGCCTGCATATAAGGAACCATTCCCCACTGAATCTTTTCTTTTAAATATGGATGTATTATCTGTTCCTGTTTTCGCTTCTGCCATTCGTCAAGCACTCTCTTTCTGGCATCATCTGTCAATAAGATTGCTCCATCTTCTTTTTCTATAAAATCTGTTTTGCCCACCATCCTTTTATTAATAAGACGCAAAACAAAACGATCAGCCAGCGCAGGCCGAAGTTCTTCCATCATATCCAATGCCAGTGAATATCTTCCAGGTCTATCTCCATGTAAAAATCCGACACATGGATCCAGTCCAACTGTTTCTAACGATGCTGCCATCATGCTTGTTAATAGTGTATATACAAATGATAATAATGCATTTACCCTGTCCAGAGGTGGTCTTCTGTTTCTCTCATGAAAATAGAAATCTTCTTTTTGCTGTAAAATCAATTCATCAAAAACAGAAAAATACTGTGACGCAAGTTCACCCTCTATTCCCCTGAGTTGATCTTTGTTGTTACTGATTCTGATATCAGGTATTTTATCCCGAAGCCTCTCTGAAACAATTTTTAATTTATCTGCATCTGTCTGTAGTGAATGATCTCTTATGGTACGCTCGATTACCCACCGTCCATTATAAACTTTTCCGACAATCGTATTGCGTGCAATCTTTAGGCTTTCCTGCTCGTCTGCTGCAACTTCATACTGTTTCTTCCTCAGAAGCACATTTCCTTTTGTCTTTCCTTCTACCCTTGCCAGGAATGAGCCGGACGGCGTCAAAAATACAATTGAAATATTATTATCTGCACATTTTCCCATCAACGCCGGACTGGCTCCTGCTCTGCTAAACGTTACAATCATTTCAAGATTATGAAGTGGCATTCTTCCAAGCTCTGCACCTTCCTCTTTAATCACCACATTTTCTCCATCCAGAGATAAATATTTATTCTCGGATGTGATATAGAGAGTATTCAACAATTTTTTCATGTGTTATCCTCCAAATCTTCTGCCAATATATTATTCATGTATGTTTCAACATTTCCCGTTTTTTCCAGTTCCGGCAGACACAAATCTTTTAAAGAACACACATAACATGCTTTCTTCTTTTTTGCTTTTGGTGTATAACCCCTTTCATAATATTGATGCATTTCATCAAACATATCTTTTACGTTCTGCTTGATACCCTCTGTAATCTGAATATTAACACGATGCTTTATCTCTCCATAATACAATGCGCCCTGTGTAATTGTACAATCCAACATTTCTTCCAGACACATGGCCTGTGCAGCTACCTGCAGGATATCCGCATCATGATCTTTTGGTTTTCCTCTTTTATATTCTATCGGTAATGGCGTATATTTCCCACCAAATGTACGTATCAAAGTACCAGACTCATCTGCATGAAATTCCACAATATCACAAATCCCACTCACACCCATTATTCGTGAGAAAACCGGCATTCCACGAGAAATGATGATATCTTTTCTTTTCTCGTGGAATGCCCCATTATGCGCCTGTCTGTGCATAAAGTTTCCATCCATTGTCTTGTAGTTTTCAGTCCATTGCTGTTCCAGATGAATCAATGCCCATTGTCTTCTACAAAACGCAAAATGCTGTATCCCGGAGATCATCAGATAATCGTCTTCTTTATATTCCTTCAATTATTTCCACTTCCAATCCTGGTAAAGAATTTAATGTAAATTCGTAATCATCAATACTTTTTGGAAATTCTGTCTTCTTCTCAATTTTCAGTAAGCGATGAACTTTTGCAGAAGAATATTGTCCCATCGGGCAATTATGTTTCCACCAGTAAACCCTTACCACTTCCATGCTTCCGTCCGGTCTTGCAGATGATGCATCATTTTCAAAAAGCGTCCTGAGCGCTTCTTTTATCTTTTCCGCATCTTCATCTGAAAATCCTGTCTTTTCTGCAAGCTGATGATTAATACTTCCCTTCACGGTATACATGGCAAAATTAACACGATGCTTCATTCCCATCGTATCTGCCCCTCTTTTATCGCTTGTTTCTGAATTTGCACTTTTCGTGATCTGTATGCTTTCAATATCAATAGGATCTACGCTGAATGCTGACTGAATTGTTACAGGTCCTCTCACTCCAACTGATACGGAATTTCCTTTGAAAGCAAATACCTGTCCAAATGCTCTCACATCAATCCACGTCTTACATGCAGCTTTTGCATATGCCTCATTATCCTTTGCTTTCAATGCTTTCTGCATCTCATCATTTGTCTTTGTCCTGTCTGCAAGACTCTTGCATCCATCATCACAGCGTTCTTCGCTTTGTATAAAAATTTTCTCTCCCATATCCTGCAGACGATTTCTGATTTTTCTTTTCAGACATACATCCGAAATTTCTCCGAATCCGTCAAAATCTTCTCTCGGACGATTTCCATTCAACGGATCTCCATTCGGATTTCCATGATTCACCATAATCACCACTTCAAAATCAATTTTGTTTGTAAATACTCCCATTACTCTTCTCCTCCTTCATTCGACTTTTCGCCTTTTGATTTTATTAATTTTTCTCTTTCCTCGTAATAACCAAGTAAATATCTTTCATTCAAAGGATTGTTGTTGAATCCATCTGTTTCCCGAAGAACATTTATGATCTGCATTATTTTGTTTTCTATTTTCGCTCTTGCACCCGGATTTAACCGTTTCAGATATGCTCTCACTATATGACTATAGAGTCTTTCATAAGTGATTGCCGGACGTCTGGTATACACATTCCACATTTTCTTTGCATTGGTAAGTCTGTCATCTGTTTTACTTTCCTGTAAATATAGTGCTCTCTCCTCGACTTTTTCAAGGATAGCAAGTAATTGTCCAAACAGATAGCTTCTATCTTTCTCTAGCTCCATACTGTTCACCTTCCCATCAAATTCATTATATTTTATCATTGCACAAGCCACCGGCGCCACACAGTTCTGCCACACAAAAGAGCTGTATGCCTGTGGATTTGAAGCCCTGTTTACAGCAGCTTTCACAATATCAGCCGGTATTTTGGGACTCAGTCCGATAATACACGGTAAAATTCTTCGGATTGTAGCTTTTCTCAGTTTGTCATTACATGTCAGATATCCTTTTTCCTGTTCTGTTCCATACGCAGCAAGTGCTATCTCATTTGGTGATGGCGCTGTGTTATTTATGAACACCCATTTTTTTGTTTCATGTAATTTTATCCATCGTGGCCAGGTACAATTCTGATGCCAGTGAAGAACTCTGTCTATAAATTCATTTCCCGGAACTTCCTGATAGTAAGTAACAGCTAACCTTCCTGTTGTTGCTGCATCAACCGACAAAATGATTACTTCATCATCCGGTTGGAGTTTTGCCCGGTATCCAGCCATCGCCTGATTCAATTTCTCTGCAAATTTTCTGTCGAGTTCTATGTCATCCTCGTCCCTGCATTCTGCTGCCCAATCAAAATCTGCCAAAAATGTTTCCTGTGTATCTCCAAATAAATCAACTACATCCAAAGCCAGATTAGAATCTTTTTCTTTTAGATTTTGTGGAAGCTTCCACACCACAGTCATCTCACCGTCTATATATTTTCCCTGCCTTGCTAACAACCAGCGCAAAGCATTATGTGCTTTCTGCGAAGTTTCATATCCAATACTGGCAGCCTGCTCACGATTCGCGAACCTTCCCCGGTAAGTAAAACCAGAGGTATCATTTGCCGAAAAAATCTTTGCTTTATCCCCGGAATTTCTGATTTTCGATGGATGTTTTTCAGAACATTGTATCTTTTCACCCGTCACATAATCTATATTACAATTATGCAAATTAGTCTTGTAATACTCGATAAAAGAGTGATACATTTCCGGCTCTTTCCACAATTCATGTTTTTCTCCATTATCCCATACTGCAAATCTTACCATCGCATCTTTTTGGGCAACTGACTGAATTTTATTTTCATTTTCGGACAGAAAACCATCTTCAGCCAATACCAATAATTTTGCTTTTATTAAATCCTGAATCAGTGTAGCTTTTTTCAAATAAAGATATACACATTGCAGCCACTTATTGGAAAATTCAGAGCTTGTCCATTTTCTCAAACTATTAATGTAATCATTATAGTATTCTGTCTTGTCCTCATTTGTGTATAACGAATAATCTCCTGCAACATAGCAAAGTTTGTCACATAATGCATGCGGACAGCTTCCATTACTTCGCGAAGCCGAATCCTCGGTTACTGGGATAATCGTGATTTTATCTTCCCCATCCTTTGGAATGATTCCGGACAAAGCCGGCATAAATTTACCTTTTAGGTCAATCGTCACTTCTATCTGCGCATTTGCTGTAGAATGCGAGATTGGAAGTAAGATTGGATCTTCATTTACCTTTTTCCCCACAATCGCTTCGCATGCGTCATATGTTTTTTCAAGCATTTGTATCCAGCCCAAAAAGATTCCCCCTTTCAAATTCCCTTATTCCACAGAAATTTTTTTCGTCAAATGTTTTCATTTCCATTTCCGCAACTACTTTTCTGATCTGACATTCTTCCGGTTCCGGAAATCTAATCACTCCGTCTTTCATGTATGCATTCCATAACCGGATCGTCATATGCTTTTTCTCATTCTCCCTGACTGCTTCATCCGAATATGTAATTCCATGTACCATGATTCCAAAAGAAATATTTCCATCATTGTCATAGAATCCTTCTCCTTCCATCACTGTACAGGGTTCTACATATCCCTGACATTCTCTTGTTCCAAGAAAAATATCTCTCCTGCCTCCTCTTTCTAACATTCTTTTTGCAATTTGATAATGCTTATTCTCATTCCGGTCATTTACAAGATCCGGTCTGTTTTCATTCCATACAAAATGTGCTTTCACCCGGTATTCTACATCTTTTAAATATGTGTAAGATGCCAGATCGTTTCCTCCCTGATATTTTATCGGGCGCATTCCCTTTGACTCTGTCCGTATTGGATGCATCACTCTGCACTCATCAATCACCCACGTAAACGTAGGTTTCCAGTAAATACTTTCTGTGATTCCTTTCAATGCTTGATACGTTGGCACCTGATATGACAGTTTTTCGCCTCCTGTTTTCGTTAATGGATCGGTGAAAAGTGCATATTTCCCATAGACTTTATATTCTATTGCATTTTCTCTTTCCATTCTTCTTTCCCCCTTTTTCAATAATATTGTAATACAAGTTCATTGAGCAGTCCTTTTTCCATATCATAATTTTTAGCTACATATACGTCTGGTAAAAACCTGCTTTCTTCTATCACTCCATTTTGTAAGCATTCTTTTAATTTATTTTCATAAACAGACACCGTATAACGCTGTATCTTTCTTAATAATCTTTTTTTATCAGACATATTCTGCGCTGTTTCCAGTTTTTCAAGGATATCCATTCCCTCTTTATATGGAACTATCACTGTTTTTCCCTCTTCCTGAATCGGTCTGTAGTTTTCTCCTGCTGTTTCAAATGCCTGTCTGATGAAATGTTTCCGTTCTCCCGGAAATCCACTGCTCAATAATTTATATATTGTTTCGCCTTTTCCTATATCATAATCCATTTTATTGCTGACTTCCTTATAATAAATTTCATAATACCAATCCATCCACTCTGGGAAAATAATACTCTCCGTACTATTGGACTGATTATATTTTTCACAGACTTCTTCCGTTTTCTTCTGAGCTGTTCGAATCACCTCAAATTCATCCCCAACTAATTGAATTACAGTAACCCTCCCCTGCTCCATTTCCCCGTTTCGGTTGCAACGACCTGCCGCCTGTGCGATATTGTCCAATCCTGCAAGTGAACGATAGACATGATTGACTGACAGATCCACTCCCGCTTCTATCAGATTTGTACTTATAATCAAAACTTTTTCTGTACTATTTTTCAGATAATTTTTTATGCTTTCCAATTGATCACTCCGATGTTCCGGACATAAGTTTGTTGTCAGATAAAAAATCTTCACATCTTTCAATTCTGCTTTTATATAATCAAAAAATGCTCCAACTGTCTCTTTCTTATTCAAAATTAAAAGTATTGTCCGTTCCTTTTGGAAATCATTGAATATCTTCTCTCCCAGTGATTCAAATGTGTCTGGCTCATTTATTTCAAAAGAGATGTTTGTACGCTGAAAACGCTGAAAAATATCACACACTCCTGTGACCATATCCTTAGGCGCTGTATATAAAATCTTTCTTTTTATATTGCCAGATGCCAATTGCGGTTGGGTGGCTGTACACAAAATAATAGTCGCATGACATACATAACATAGAAAATTCATCATAAGATTAAATGTGTGTATTGTCTGCACCGGCAGTGCCTGTGCTTCATCTACGATAATCACAGAATTTTTCAATTGATGAAAACGGCGGATGCTTTTATTTTTCTGTGAAAACAACGTATACAAAAATTGAATCATAGTTGTACAGATAATCGGTTCCTTCCATGCAGTATCTATCTGCTTCTCCTGTTCATCAGAATTGCTGACATTTGAGTGATGTTCCATCACCCATTCTTCGTTTCTGACTGCTTTCTTTATCACTTCAGTGCTTTGTTCTGTGATGGATATGAATGGCGATATGTAAAATATATGGGAAACTTCCGGTGTTTTTCTCTCTGCTGCCACTTTCAGTGCATATCCCAAAGATGCTAACGTCTTTCCCGCACCTGTCGGAAGTGATAACCGATATATTCCATATGATGTCTCTGAGAAATTCATACATTCTTCTCTAATCTTTTTTCGCAGTTCGAAGATTTGTTTTTGTTTCTCTGTTCTGAGATTCTCCTGTGCTTCTTTTTCCAGCTTATCCATATATTGCTGATAATTTTTCAAAGCCTTCTGATATACGTTTGCAGTTTCCATATTATCATCAAGCATACTGTCACCCATTGCTCTTGCTGTATCTGTCCAGTCTGAATCTATTTGCAAAGACAAAAGCAATCGTTCCATACAGCTCATATAAAAAAATCTCTCTGTGCCTTCTGTCTGTCCATTCTGACAGATTTGTTTTAATGGTTTCAAAAAAGCGGTTATGAATTCACCATATGCCTTTCTCATCTGACTGCATAACATATCTTTTGTAAAATGCATTTCTTCAAACCACAGTCTTGCAATTTCATCCAGTTTTTCTTTTTCAACCACATTCAATCTGACTTCAAACTTGTCTTCGCCATCTTCATCTATGCAGTCATAAATTCCATGATGTGCCGTAATCGTATATGAAATAAGCTCTATCAAAAGCCTCATATCTTGAACTGAATGATAGGGACTGTTCTTAAATTCCTGCATTAATAATTCAGCTCCTGCAGAGCTATGATTTACTGCTCCCCTTTTGGGTAGATCATCTTCTTGCTTGATATATGCCTGAAATTCAGTACTAAACTTTCCTGCATCATGCAATTGCAGACAAAGTGTAGCTAATGTTCCTATTCCTATCTTTTCTCCTTCACTCTGTGCATACTGTCCCGCTTCCAGTAAATGTACTGTTAATTCCTGCTTTTTTTCATTTTCCTTGTGTGCCAGATACATTTTTCTTTCCTCCTATCTTCATATTATTCTTTCATACCCTGTTTGTCAATATATTATCCATATTATAGAATAATATTTTTACCAATTGACATTCATACGTTATTATTTATAATAAAGATTGTCGTATTTTACTACGCGGATTGAAAATATAATATGGAGAATATTGTTCTCCTTCAGCAGGGTTTTCCCTGCTGATTTTTCATTACTGAAGATATAGCACTTTAACTGTCCAATAATTTGTACATTTTAATTTAAATCAACAAAAAATTGCTATTTAAATATTTAAACCACAGAAGTTAGAACTATGGTTACACATCGAAAATATTCAATAATGAATTGCTTAGAACATTTCCGCTATTAAAAACGAGTATCAAAATAAGGCCTTTTAATAGGTAGCATAGATATAAAGCGAAAAGCCGTATGCCCGAGTAAGGCAAGTACGGCTTTGTTTAGGGATATAGTGGAAAATGCTTTTCATATTTCTTGATTTTTTCTTAAAATGTGTTTTTTCCGTCTACTATAATCATTTTTTATTTGTTTTTTGAAAGTTAAAACCCTGCATAATCATTTGGATTATGCAGGGTTTTCCGTTCCCTATTATAACATACCAAGTAATAACCGGGAACTACAGCTTCGGGTAACTCTATAAAACTGCCATTGGGATTATAACATACCAAGTAATAACCGGGAACTACAGCCGCAATTTCTAATATATATTATATACCATTATTATAACATACCAAGTAATAACCGGGAACTACAGCGCAAGATATGATTGGCATTAAAATGAACGAATTATAACATACCAAGTAATAACCGGGAACTACAGCATACTCACGCTCAATTATGCGCCTTGCTTATTATAACATACCAAGTAATAACCGGGAACTACAGCTGCTATCCCTTATGGGATGGCTTTTGCGTTATTATAACATACCAAGTAATAACCGGGAACTACAACTACAATGTATTATGGGAATCCAGTGATAATATTTTAAAAAAAATATAAATGGAAAAAACATTAGTAACATATGTTCAAAGTAAACATCATGATTTAAGAATACAGACTATGTATTCAGGAAAAAGAAAAAGCCTTGCCATTACGCCAAGTGATGTAGACATCTTCTCGCAAACGTCCGAAACGCTTAATGGTACAGCTTTTAAAAATATTATATCATGTGCAAAAGCAGCACATGATCGACATTCGCCGTTCGCCGAATGCATAAATGCATTCTTCTCACTTGCGCTCATTATATCACAAAGTCAAAAAAATAATACTTTAAATAAACGCGATCATATATAACGGTAATGTAATGATACCATCATCACTTACACCTATATTACCATCAACAAACTTGTATCCATAAGGAATATCTGCATTCGTTTTCAAAATAGATTTTAAGGAATTAGCCCGCGTATTTCCACTTTTAACCTCAATCGGAACTACCACACCATCTTTTTGGATCATAACATCAATTTTTCTCTTGGTTGTCTCATTTTTATAGAAATATAACGGATATCCTTTCTTGTAAAGTGCATCTGCTATGGCACATTCATATATACCGCCTTTTGAGTTTCCGAATAACGTATTTTCTACGATATGTTGCTTTAATGAAAAATCTTTCATCGCCATCAAAAGAGATAAATCCGTTGTGTATGCCCTGAAAAAGTCATCTCTTGCATAGTCATCCAGATCAAATCTGACATCTGTTACCAGTTTGCATAAATGCACCATATCCGCACGAAGCAGCCACTCAATACTTGAAAAATATTTTTGTGCCCGACCACCATGCTCGACCTCTTTATATTGAAATTTATGGTTTTCCTTATCCAGTAACTGTTTTGCAAGAGAAATATAACACTTTTCTGCTTTTACCTTTTCCTCAGCTGTTGCATAATGTGCTATGTCATACTGGTATCCCTGTAAGAGGCTGCGCTGTATCCTGTCAATTTCCCTAAAATCTTTTGTGTCTATATATTTCTGTACTGCCTCTGGCATACCACCTATTGCAATGTACTGTCTGTAATAATTCATCATTTGCGAATGAATTGCTTCAGGCACAATCGTTTTAGAACGCAGATAACCACAGAGATTTTCTATCATATCCCCGGATATTCCCATTCCCCACAGAAACTCTTCAAAATCAATCCCATACATTTTCAAATAATCAACATATCCAACCGGATAAGAAGAGGCACGTTTGTAGTCGATTCCAAGAAGTGAGCCAGATACAATTACATCATATTTATTATCTATCGCCCAAAATTTAAGTGATGTGACCGCTTCCTGACATTCCTGAATTTCATCCAGAAAAATCAATGTTTTTCCAGGAATAATTTTCTTTTCAGGGAAGCGGAACCGCATACCCATAACCATAGCATCTACGGTAAGATCTCCAGAAAATATCTCCATCGCAGAAGGCATCTGTTTAAAATTAATTTCAACCAGTTCTTCATAATTTTCTTCGGCAAAACGTTCAACGGTATATGTCTTTCCTGTTTGTCTGGCACCCTGAACGACAAGGCACTTCTTATCCTTTGTGTTTATCCAGTTTTTCATAAAATTTGTTGCTTTTCTTTTTAACATAAGGCACCTCTGATCAACATAAATAACACTTTTTAATGTAAATCATCAACATTTTAGGAAGATAAAATGTATATCTGTCAACATTTTAGAAAAATTATATCATTAATTTGAATCGATGAAAAGGATTATTGCAAATTTCATCCGCAGTACCTGTAAAAGTATGGCATAATTTCCACGAAAACAACTGTAATTTTCTTCCAGCATGTGCTATGATGATGACATAAATGTAGCAACACGAAAGACATTCCACTGCACTTTTCCGTAAGCGCTGCGGATTTATGACACACAGAAGGAGGATTTTATGTACGAATTTACAGAAGACTGTATGCTTCATATTGATGCAATCGATGAAGAACACAAGCGTCTGTTCCAGATGATAAATGAAGCATTCGAATTAGTTGAGAAAACAGAGGATGTGACAGCCATCGGTCAAAGCCTGATCGCAAACCTGAAAGATTACGCAGCTACGCACCTTGCTCATGAGGAGGCTTATATGGAGAGTATCCATGATCCTGAGCTTCCTCTCCAGAAGACAGAACATGCTGCATTTGCAAAGACGATCAACGAATTTAAACTGGATACCACATCACCACGCAATGCCAAGAGATCGTTAAATGAACTTCTTACTTACCTCGTGCACTGGCTTTATCATCATATTTTAAGCAGCGATATGATGATCGGGAAAATGATCCCTACGGAAGAATCTACAGAGGATCCATTTGCATTCACGGACAAATACAAAACCGGCATCACATTTGTCGATGATGAGCACCGCAAGCTGTTTGAGATCATCAGTGATACCAATGACCTCATCCACGACCAGCTTTTACATGATAAATACGATGAGATCATGCGTCTGCTGGCAGAACTGAGAGATTATACGGAATTACATTTCAGCGAGGAAGAGGCTCTGATGGAGCGCATCCATTATCCTGAACTTCCTTCACAGAAACGGGCACACGCTGCATTTGTAGACCGTCTTGTAAATATCGATCTGGATGAAATGGAGGATCTGGATGACAACCAGCAGGTATATCTTCTTGATCTGATCCAGTTTTTACTGAACTGGCTTGCAAACCACATTCTTGCCTGTGATAAAAAAATTGGTGAATATATGCGCGAAAATCATATTTCTGAATAAGCAGGAACGGTTGTATGGGTTTTCACCCGAATGATAAAAGATCACTAGTCATCCGGTCAAAAACTCATACAACTTTTTTTATTTTCTTACTTGACAAAGTCAAGTATCGGTTTTATACTGTGTGCAGTTGGAAACGAAAATACTCAGTTTTCGATATGAAAATTGGATTTCGCTTTGCGATGTAAGGAGGATTTATGCTAATATCAACTCTTTCCTACTATACAACTGAACTATATAAAGAATTTGCTGCTTACACAACAGAAAAGCTCCATGAGTTAGGTCTTAACTTTGGTCAGATGTACTTTATCATTTATGTGGGCAAACATCCTGAGTGTACCCCATCAGAACTGACCAGCGCCTTAAAACTGGACTGGGGACATTCGCAGCGCTCCGTTGCGAAACTTGCAGAAGATGGTTTTCTGATCAAAGAAAAGAAATCCGGCCGCAGTTACCGGCTAACCTTAACCCCTCTTGGAAAACAGGCTTTTGATGTCTGCCATCAGGTACTTTTCGACTGGGATGCCACCAAATTGACCGGTCTTACCAATGAGGAGCAGCAGCTCCTTTTAAATCTGCTGTGTAAAATATCAATTCAGAAAGTGTGAGATTATGTACGAAACAATTCAGACTCCCTTCAATTATGGAGGATTAACCTTAAAAAACCGCATTATTTTTGCCCCTACAACATTCGGTTTATCGGATGAAGATTACTTTGAAAAAATACGCCGGATCGCAGCTGGCGGCTGCGCTATGATCATTGTCGGAGACGTTCCGGTTGGAAAAAGTCATTTCGGAAAATCACTTTTTGACAAAAAAGGCTTTGCATTCTATGAAAAAGTGATCGGGATCGCCCATGACAATGACTGTAAGGTATGCGCCCAGCTTCATCAGTCCGATTCCAATATCAAAGCCATGTTAAAATATGTTCCGGGCGTGCTCACAAAACGGATCAGCATGCAGGAACTCCGCCCTCTTTTAAATAATGAGGTTGCTCCATATATTACGAATATGCCTCACAAAAAAGTAAAAGAGATCACCTCTGCTTTCGGCACTGCCGCTGTTCTCGCAAAAAAAGCAGGATTTGATATGATCCAGATCCACGGTGACCGTATGTGTGGAAGTTTCAGTTCTTCCATTTACAACCACCGCACCGATGAATACGGCGGAACTGCCGAAAACCGTGCCCGTTTTGCAGTGGAGGCTGTTTCTGCCGTCCGCGAAAAACTGCCGGATATGCCAATCGATTACAAGCTTGCCGTCCGTCAGGAGAATCCACACTACGGAAATGCAGGTGTTATCGAGGATGAGCTGAAGGTATTTGTTCCAATGCTTGAAAAAGCTGGCGTTACAAGCTTCCATGTCACACTCGCAAACCATTCTGATCTTGAAAATACTATTCCACCGAAAAACCATCCGTATTTTAGTGAACCGGGATGTTTCCTAAAATTCTGTGATGAGGTAAGACAGTACACCAATCTTCCGATCTGTGGTGTCGGCGGACTTACCGATCCTGATTTTGTGGAAAAACAGCTTGCCGATGGTCGCATCCAGTGTGCTGCCATGAGCCGCCAGTTACTGGCTGATCCTGACTGGGTAAACAAGCTGAAAGATGGTCATGCAGACCAGATCCACCGCTGCGTCCGCTGCAACAAAAAATGTCTTGGCGGGCTGATGCAGCATCAGGGAACACACTGTATTTATGAGAAATAATTTTAAAAAAAAAGAATGCATCCGGATTAATTTCCTCCGGATACATTCTTTTTTATTTGTTCTTACTTTTTTATTTATTCTTACTTTTCTATTTCTTCTTAGTGTTTTGGAACGATCTTCTCAATTCCACCCATATATGGCTGAAGTGCTTTTGGAATGTTGACGCTACCGTCCTCATTTAAGTTGTTCTCTAAGAATGCGATCAGCATACGTGGTGGAGCAACAACTGTGTTATTTAAGGTATGTGCAAAATATTTGTTTCCGTCTTTTCCTTTTACCCTGATCTTTAAACGTCTTGCCTGTGCATCTCCTAAGTTTGAGCAGCTTCCAACTTCGAAGTATTTCTTCTGTCTTGGAGACCATGCCTCTACGTCGCAGGATTTTACTTTTAAGTCAGCGAGATCGCCGGAGCAGCACTCTAATGTACGGACCGGAATATCTAAGCTGCGAAACAGGTCAACGGTGTTCTGCCATAATTTATCATACCAGATTTTGGATTCTTCCGGTTTGCAGACAACGATCATTTCCTGTTTCTCGAACTGGTGGATACGGTATACACCACGTTCCTCGATACCGTGTGCTCCTTTTTCCTTACGGAAACATGGAGAGTAAGAAGTCAGTGTGTATGGTAATTTTTCTTCATCGTTGATCGTGTCAATGAATTTACCGATCATGGAATGTTCGGAAGTTCCGATCAGGTAAAGATCCTCTCCCTCGATCTTGTACATCATAGCATCCATCTCGTCAAAACTCATAACACCTGTTACAACGTTGCTTCGGATCATGAATGGTGGTACACAGTAAGTAAATCCACGGTCGATCATGAAATCTCTTGCGTAGGAGATCACTGCGGAATGGATTCTTGCGATATCACCCATTAAATAATAGAAACCGTTTCCTGCAACTTTTCCTGCTGCGTCAAGGTCGATACCATCAAAACGATCCATGATATCTGTGTGATATGGGATTTCAAAATCAGGAACGACAGGTTCGCCGAATTTTTCGATCTCCACGTTGCAGCTGTCATCTTTTCCGATTGGAACAGACGGATCGATGATGTTTGGGATCACCATCATGATCTTTGTTACTTTTTCCTGTAACTCTTTCTCTGTTTCTTCTAACTCAGCAAGGCGGGCTGCATTGGCGCTTACCTGTGCCTTTACTGCCTCAGCCTCCTCCTTCTTGCCCTGTCCCATTAACTGTCCGATCTGTTTGGATAAGGTGTTGCGGCTTGCACGAAGCTCATCTGCCTCTTTCTGTGTTGCTCTTGCCTTCGCATCTAACTCGATCACTTCGTCTACTAACGGTAATTTCTGATCCTGGAATTTGTTCTTAATGTTCTGTTTTACGATTTCCGGATTTTCTCTTAAAAATTTTAAATCGATCATTTTTTCTAAGCTCCTTTTTCTTTTTTATAACACAAAAGCCTTCCGCCCCTGTGCCAAAACACATGGGACGAAAGGCTGTATTCTCTTCCGCGTTGCCACCCATATTGCCGGAATACTCTGCTTCTCTTTCTCTATGTTAAAGAACAGATCTTCTTCCGACCTCTCAAACGTACGATACAGGGTACGAACCTTGTGACTTTCATCACCGGCTCTGAAAGTGGAAAGACCTTACTCACTGCACCGGTTTACACCTGCCACCGGCTCTCTGAAACGGCTTTGCGGTCGTAGCTTTCGTCACTGCCAATTTCTTCCGATATTATACCCTCATTATCTGCAAAATGCAACTGTTTTATGCGGAATTCTTCGCTTTTCTCCGATTACTCCCGTTTCTCTCTCAATCTTTTCTGTCTGTCCCGCGTGCATCTTCCTCGATCCATTCCAGCAGCTGATGTGCTCGCCTGATCCACGTATGTTTTTCTTCCACCACAGGGATACCGGCTCTTACGATCTCCTCCCGGCGTGCATCGTCCGCCAGCAGATCTCTCACCAGCTCCGGCAGTTTTTCCATATGGGCAAGATCGTAATAACATACGCCCTGTCCTTCTTTTAATTCCCCACAAAGATATTTGCTCGTATCAGTCACGCTGACAGTGCCATTTAAAATTGAATTGAAGACACGGTCATGTGCTCCGTCCTTAAACCATGGCATGACGTTTAATGATATTTTGGACGCCGCAATTGCTTTTAAACACTCCTCTGAGGTTGTCTGCGGATGCAGGATCATGTTTTCCGGGTGACCGCAGGTGAGTTCATCCCAGCCCTTGCCGAATACATCCACCTGTATTCCTGAGTCCACCAGCACTTTTACTGCCTCCCTGCGCCAGTAATTGCGCACATAGATATCAATAAATATCATGCGGTGCAGCGCCATGCGGAGATCCTTATAAGTATTCTCCCCCATCTCACGCTCGCAGTGTTCCAATGCCACTTCCTCGACCGTGCGATGCGGATGCGCAATGACGTCATCGATGATCCCCTGATAAAAGGCTGCATATTCATCGTTGATCCAGTGGATATACGGTTCACAGAAAGACGTCGGGGTAAAGTTTCCTGTCATAATGACATTGTATTTTTTCTCAACAGTCTTCCTATTTGCTTCTGCCGGATATTCAACCGATTGTTTTCCATCTTCCTTACCGCTATTCGGTTTACATAACTCTTCTAAACTACTTCCTGCAAGCGGAAGAAATCCACGGTGCGTAAACTCCGGATAGAAATGTTTAAAATAATCCTCATGCAGCCGGTCGATGCTGATGTGGTAATATTTTTCCGGAAGATCAGCAAGTCTCTCATGGTAATAATACGGATGATCGACGGCGATGTTGTAACACGGAACTGCATATTCATCCCATACATAGCCAATGCCTTCACGGTAAACGCCTGCCTCTTTTTCCAGACCTTCAAAATTAAACGTGACAAGCACAGTCTCCCCCGGCTTGATAAATCTGCGCAGCTTTTTGGCGCTGTTCCTCTCATCCTCCAAGTCAAAATAGAACACCTTATAGCCCATGCGCTTCCATTCATTTCCCATCTGTATGGAAAAGTAGGCAAGCGTTTCCACACCGCCAACCAACAAAACAATTCTTTTCATAAATACATCAAGGCGGTATCCTGTCCTGAATACCGCCACTCCTTTATTTTTTCCAATGTCACTGTTTTTTCACCGGACGCTCTTGTGCTTTCACATGTTTCATCCAGATCCGCAGTTCTTTCACAAACACCTTGATCCACTGCACCAGCTTCTGTCGGATTTCAGTCTTGTGTTTCCACAGCCAGTGTATTTTCCCGGCTGCAAAAATGACCGGATAGACCAGACATAACAATTCCAGAATCAACAGCAACGCTGCAAGATCCTCATAAGCTCTCGCCCGGTTTTCCCAATATGGGAAAACAATATTCTTTGTATTCATCGAACGGATTCCAAAATTTCTTAATACCGTAAAACGATTCATCAATCCAAAACGGGAAGAATTTTCAACGATCTCATAACTGCTTTCATCCAATCCCAATGCTTCTTTTAATGCATTGAATCCAAACTTCTGCACCGGATTTTTGATGAGAAGCTCATAGCTGTCAAGCGTCGTTCCAGCTGCCTGTCCGTAACTTCCACCCTTTGAATCCGTCGTGCCCGCTGCCGGTGTGCTGGCTGCTGCGCTGTCCATGCCGCCAGTACTGCTGCCTGATCCGCCTTCTAAAATCTCATAAGAGACATAAACGGTTGCTGCTTCCTCGTCCGCCGCATCACTGAAATATCCCTTATCGCTTTTTACCACACCGCGCACCGGATACTGTACTCCGTTGATCTCCACATACATTCCTGCGACATTGTTGGAACCAAATAACTGCCATGCAACATTTTCATCAATGACCACACCGTCTTTGTTTAAATCTTCTCCATCAAAATAGCTGCCGGACAACAGTTTCAGCGGATGAAATGTGAAAAAATCTCCTCCAACACCGAATGCTCTCGCCGTGATAGATGCCCGGTCAGAATAAAGGGTAAGTTCCCCTTTTGTGCTGTAACAGTCCACCAGCGTTCTTCCGTTTACATCCGATGTATCCTCTGACGCCTCCTGCAATGCAGTTTTTAATTTCTGTTCCAGCTGTATCACATAGTCCTTCGTCACTGCTGCATCTTTGGAAAAAAAGCAGGAAATCTGTGCATAACTGTCTTCTGCTGACCACTCTGATGCGATCTGCTGTGTGGAAAGCTGTCTGCCGAGTGCCCGTTCCACACAGCCGAAAAGAATGGCAGCACATATCATCAGCACTAATAGAAGTATTTTTCTGTACTGCTTTACCTTCATGTGTCATTCCTTTCTGCTTATTCTGATGCCAGACGTACCTGTTCGTTTTCCTTGATCGGTTTTGTAGTCGTTGTGATCACATACTCATATCCTTCCAAAGCTCCGGTCACTGCTGATTTTGTATCGTCTGATGTGATAACATCCACATCCACACGTCTCGCATAGTAGCGGTTTCCAAGCGGTGTGCTCTTTGACTCTATGATCAGAATGAATTTTCCATTGGAATCTTCCCGGATAGCACTCGTCGGTACGATCGTGTCATAGTTGGAGCTCTGCTCCCCGATAGACAGTGTATAGCTGTCTCCGACTGACACATCCCCTTTCATCTCACAGATGATAATACTGTTGGTGCGGTTCTGTGGATCTTTGCGGATGGCTGACACGACTGCGGAAACATCATTTCCGTACCAGTTATTCAGTATTTCCGCCGTATCTCCGACTCTGACCTTCTTTGCCTGATTTTCAGTCACAGAGAACTGTAACACATATGCTTTGTTTTCCGGCTGAATGGTCATCATGACATCATTGGCGTTGACCGTAGTTCCTGCTGTCACTGCAATATCAGTAACAGTTCCTGATATTGGTGATGTGATCTCTGTTCCGATGGATTTTGCCTGTAATTTTGCTACTTCTTCCTGAAGATCTGTCATTGTTTTGTAGGCAGATGCGATCGTCACCTCGCCACTGATCTTATCGGTCACTTTTTTCTGATCATTGGTTGCGCTGGTCAATGTAGTGTTTGCATCGGTCAGTGCCGCCGTTGCCGTGTTCAGCTGCGCCTGCAGATTGTTTGCTTCTGCTGTGTTTGTGCCAGTCAGTTTTTTCACGGAGAGATTGTAGTTTGCATTGCTCAGAGCATTCTTGCTGTCGGTTGCTGCGGATTTTGCAGAATCGTAGGAACCCTGGACTTTGTTTAAGTTCGCCTGACAGGTGTTAAAGGTGGACTGGGCTGTATCTAACTGGCGTTTTGCCTTGTTCATTGCTAATTCAGCCGCATCCATAGCATCCTTTTTTGACGCTTTTTTTGTAGCATCAGTTTCATCGTTATATGCTTTTTTTGCAGCATTATACTCTGCCACAGCCTCATCATACGCACTCTGTGCGCTCTGCAGACCTGAAAGCGCCGTATCATACGCACTCTTCACCGGTGTATAAGCACTCTCCGCACTCGTCAGGCTGTCCTGCGCCTCACTGTTCTTTTTTTCTGCATCTAACACTGCCTTTTCCTCTGCAGTCGTGTCTGCTGTTGAGTTGCTGACCGCATCGATCTGTGCTTTGATCTTATCGACACTTGCCTGTGCAGCATCCACTGCAGCCTGCGCATCCTTCACTCTCTGATTTGCTGCTGCGATCTCATTTTGTTTCTGGGTGAGGCTAGATCCCTTTCCAGCCTCAATGCTCTGACGCTCTGCCACTGTGATCCCTGCGGTAAGCACTGCGGATTCATAGGCTGCCTGTGCCTCGTTTAGACTCTTCTTTGCAGCATCTAACTCATCACTGTCTGTATCCTCTAAGGTAAACAGTAAATCTCCGGTTGCTACTTCCGCATCCTTTTTCACGTTGACCGTTGCAATCTTCCTTGTCTCCTCGATCGTGACGGAATAGCTCTCACTCGCCTCCACAGAACCGCTTCCGCGCACCTTGGAAGTGATCTGACCGCTTGTCACCTGCTGTGTGCTGACTTCCACAAGCGAATAATTCATGATCGTATTGGAAAAAAAGGTAAGTATCAGCATCACCAGTAAAAATATAATTGTGATATTCTTTATTTTATCTTTTCTATCTGTCATCTTTTTAACTCTCCATTTTCTATCCTTTGACACCGCCCTGATAAGCGATACCTTCTACCAGCTGATCCTCACCGTATAAGAAAATCAAAAGGCTTGGGATCATGTAAAAAGTCGCCACTGCAAATGCCAGTCCCACTTCCTGCGCATTGATCTTTGACAAAAAGATCGACAACGGGTATTTATCTGTATCGTTAAAAAACAGCAGTGGCTGTTCCACCATATTCCAGTAATCCATAAATACCAGGATCGCACAGGTTGTGATCACGCCCTTACAGATTGGAATACATATCTTTGTAAAGACCTGAAACTCGTTGGCTCCGTCAATCTTCGCCGCCTCGATGAGCGGCACTGGTATTCGTCTCATATACTTCGTGATCAGGTACACACTAAACGGTGAAAAAATACCCGGAAGCCATATACTCCAGTTCGTATCCAGTAGCTTCATCCAGTTTAAGACCAGATAATTAGGCACCAGTGTAACCTGATATGGCATCATCATTAAGATCACATATGCAAAAAAGACGATTGCGGAAAGTTTTCCTCTGGTCCTTGTGAAGCCATATGCGGCGAGCACTGCCACCACCAGCTGGAATACCACGATCGGCACCACTAAGATCACGGAATTCCAAAACTTCAACAGATAGTCCGGACTCTTAAATAACACGGTCGCATACTGTGAGAAAGTCACCATATCCGGTATAAATTTGAGGTTTACCGTCTGAGAGATGTACTGCTTGCCCCCGGTATCCGTTTTCTGGAAAATAGAACCATAGTTGGAGGTGATCTCCGCTGCCGACATAAACGAATTGCTGATGGTAAGAACGATCGGCATGATAAAAATCAGCGCCGTAACCACTGCGATCACCGTCAGGCAGATGCGGATACATAATTTTTTTCGTTCTGATCTCTTTTTCATTCTTCCTCCAAATCCTTTCCAAAATGATGTTCCACCCAAAATAAAATTCCCATAATGACGATCATCACAAAGGACATATAAATTGCTGCCGTGGAAAGTTTCTGGTAATCTGCCGAAGCAAACGTATTGTTCATATAATGCTGCAGCATATAAAGTGCACCGTACGGATACTCGCCTGTCAGAAGATAAATCTCACGGAAAACCTTAAACGAATTGATCATGGAAAGTATCGTCACAAACATGATCGTCGGTGACAGATACCGCAATTTAACATGCAGGAATATCTGCCAGCGGTTTGCCCCGTCCAACTCTGCCACCTCGATAATATCCTTTGGGATATTTCCCATCGCAGACAAAAAGAGGATCATATTGTAACCTAAGTTTTTCCATAAAAACAGCAGAATAATGACCAAAAGACCTGCTGAAGATTTCAGCCAGTCCACCTGTCCTCCGCCGAACTTCTGCACTGCCACATTCACGACACCATTGTAATCAAAAAGCACCTGCCAGATCAGCACGATAGACGCTGTCGGCACCATAAGCGGTGTCAGAAAACAACTCCGCAGTTCACTTTTTAACGGAATGCCTGCATCCAGCAGAAATGCGAGTGCCATGCCAATGATCACGGCAAGCGGCACTGCCACTACCGAAAAAAATAGTGTATTTCCAACTGCTGTCCGGAATGCCCCATTTTGAATGACATTGATGTAATTTGTCAGTCCCACAAACTTTTTTGCCACCGGATTATTCACAAAGGAAAAATAGATCACTACAAGAAATGGGAGTACAAAAAATAACAGTACTCCCAGAACGCTCGGTGCCAGGAACGCTCCTGACACCAGCCTATGAAACCATGATTTATTCTGTTTTTTTATAACCTTACTAAAATCCTTTTTCTTACTTCGTCTCACTTAAATATACCTGCATTCTGCTCTGGATAATTTTTGCCACATCCTCTGCGGACTTCTGTCCTGAGAAATAGGCTGCTGCCTCCTCATTGATGATATTGGTGATATCATCGGAAACGGCACCGGAAACAGCGGTTGTATTGTATACAAGATCTTTTACCTGATCTACATCCTCCTGTGTCGCCGGCTGGATCTCAACTTCGAATTCCCCCCAGCCCCAGGTGCTTCCGCCGTCAGAGTCTGCTTTCATTGCGTTCTGACAATATTTTTCAAAATCGTCTTTTCTAATGGAAAATCCATAAGTGTAATCACTGTCGCCGTCGCTGCTCTTCTTTGGCAGATAAAATGTCCTTAAAAACTGCCATGCACCATCGACATCCTTACAGCTATTGGAAATTCCAATAATATTGTTCAGACTCAGCATTGCTCCGTTTCCCTCGCTGGTCGGATAACCAATAAATGTTGTCGGACCTCCAAAAATCGCACGGTACATCTGTACCTGCTCAAAATCACTGAGATAATAAGTATCTAAAAGCTGTTTTCCCTGACTCAGCAGAACCGTGCTGTCTTCCATATCATCTCTATATTCAAACTCTTCCGGGAACATATTTGCAAAATCCAGTACATCTATAAATTCCTGACTGTCAAAATTACAGCTTGCATCCTCCCAGTTGATAAAATCATTATAGCCGAGACTCATCAGTGCTGTCAATGCAGACGTCCGGTCCATACCCCAGAAAAGCTGTGTTCCTTCCGGTTTGGATGCGAGCAGCGCCTTCATATCCGACACGGTCCATCCCGGTGTCGTTCCAACATCATCCGCTTTTCCGATCACCGTCTGTAACGTAAAGGTCTGCGGCAGGATCGCCAGTTTTCCATCATACTCGCATGCAGTGAGTACATTTGGAAGGAAATCATCTCTCGAAAGTTCCGTGTCTTTGTCCAGCAGTCCATACAGATCCACATTTAATCCTTTGGATGCAAAATTGATCGCCTGGGAATAATCGTTAAAAAGCACCAGATCAATGTTGGAATCCGATGTCACTGCCGTGTTGAAGCTGTTCACTGCATCCTCGTACTCCTCTGCGCCGTCTCCATAAGACTTCATTGTGATATGATACTTATCCTGACTCTTGTTAAATGCGATCACCTTCTCCTCCGCGTCTGAACCTGTCCACATGCAGGCGAGTGTGAGATTTACGGTATCTGCCACTTCACTGGCATCCACTTCTTTGATCAGTGCGATCTCCGTCTGGTTTCCGTTGGAGTTCCAGTTCTGAAGATAAGCTGCGATTCTTCCATCGGACAGGACTCCGTAGCTGCTCACGCTGGAGCTGGAAATATTACAGTCCATCCAGCTGAAAAATTCCTCTTTTTCCTTCGTATCCAGATTGTACTTATAAACACTGCTGCCCTCTGTGACCAGCAGATTCTTCTCATCTAACACAGAGACTGTATCGGAAGGGACTTCAATTGCCTTGTCTGTCTGTTCTTTCATTGCGCCGACATCTAACGGCCGCAGCTCACATCCGGCATCCCCATATCCGATGGAGGCAACCGTTCCGTCCGCAAGCCCGACCAGTCTGGATGTATATCCATCCGATGGGATCCTGCCCTTCTGGCTGCCGTCTTCTCCTATTACGAGTGTAAAATATTCATCTGAGCTGACGCTGTTGCCACTGTCATTATTAGACCAGGTATTCAGGGCAAGATAAAGGTTTCCCTCCTTATCCACTGCTATCCCGTTACAGCTTACATTCTCTGCATTTGCTCCGAGATCCATGTCCTGTTCAAACGCAATATTTCCGGATGTGTCCACTTTGAGGATGGAAGAAGTCTGAATGAATCTCGCATTCTGAGCCAGCAGAAATCTGCCATAGTTTACATTGCCGTTCTCATCCGTATAATCTTTTGCATAATAATCATTCCAGTCCTTTTCTGCATCCTCGGCACTGTATCCCCACTGGTCTGCCATATAACTTAACACATCATCCAGTGTTGCGTCAGAATAATCCTCGGTGACACTCGACTCATCCATCTGGTTCTTCGTCACAAACAGGTAAACCTCTCCGCTGTCTGCCACGGTATATCCTGACACCCAGCTGCTGTTCCCGCTGCCGTCACTCTCTGCCTGCTCATAAAGCTGTGCATTTTCTCCGGTTATCAGATTATACGAATACAGTCCGGATTTTGTGTAGTCCTCATTGCTGGAAGTGTAATACATCACATCTCCCTTAAACTGTATATTACTTGTCGTATCATTAAAACTGTCCGGAAGATCACTCAGATAATCTGCTTTGAAATATCTCTTCTTTCCGTCTGCGGATGTGCTGTTACCGCCACCGCCACAGGCAGTGAGCCCTGCCGTCATTGCGGCTGTAAGTGTCAGTGCCACCGCCTTTCTCCATAAACTTCGGTTCATATGCGTTCCTCCCATAAAATGCCGCTTTCTGCGGACGTTTTTCTATAATTTCAGAATATAGAAGTCCTTATGGAAAAGCAAGATACAAAAGTTTATGAAATTCTTAATTTTGTCTGAATGGAAATTTATGCCAAAAAAACCACACTGGGATTTTCTTTTCCCAGTGTGGTTTTTTTATGATTCTTCCGGTTTAAAATCGCGGATCAGATTCCATGTTGGCAGTGCATTTCCCTGATAATCAAAGAGTGCCTGATTCGCCCATTCATTTCCGCAAGGTCCTTTATCGTTCATATATTTTAAAGATGCTTCCGTTGCCCAGCCGGAACCCGGAACCGGAATCCATGCAGGCTCCCAGTAGAAAAATCCTTTTCCCCTGTTTCCTTTGATGTGGCTGATACGGTTTAAGAAATCTTCCATAAAATCATACTGTCCCTGAACCGTCATCGGGTATTCGATTTTTTCTACCAGTTCCTGCTTCGTTGCATAGCCTTTGCGCTCTTCGTCAGAGAGCTTTTCGTAATCCTTATAATCTTCCATCGTATACCCCATGGAAACCTCCGCTACGATCAGGTCTTTGCCATAACGCTCTGCGATATCGTTCATATTGTCTGTGAGCATATCTAATGTGCCATGCCAGAACGGATAGTAAGATAAACCGATGATCTGGAAATCCTCACCGCGCTTTGTAAACTCGTCAAACCATTCACGGTAAAGCGCATTGTTACCGCCATTGTCAAGATGAAGCATGACCGGCACATTTTTGTCGACTGCACGCACACCGCGGATTCCTGCATTGACAAACTTTGCAATGTTATCATAATTTGGCACTTTTCCCTCCGGCCATAACAGTCCGTTGGAAAGCTCATTTCCAACCTGAACCATTGTAGTGTTAATACCATTCTCCTCAAATACTTTCATGGTATCCACCGTAAAATCGTACACTGCCTGCTCTAACTGCTCTACACTGTAACCTTCCCATGCCTTTGGTTTAATCTGTTTGCCCGGATCAGCCCAGAAGTCACTGTAATGGAAATTCAGTAAAACGCCCAGTCCTGCGTCTGTTACTTTCTTTGCGATCGCAAGTGTTGTTTTAAGATCATTTTCTCCTGCGCCATAGGATTCTCCGCTCTCAGACCACGGATTGTTCCAGAGACGGATGCGGATCATATCGACATCATACTTTTTCATAATGTCCAGAATATCCATTTCTGTTCCGTCAACGTAGTATCTTGCGCCACATTTCTCTAATTCCAATAAAGTGGATAAATCCATTCCTTTTACAAATTTCATTTTCCTGTTCCTCCTGTTTTTCTTTTATATTTCATAGGTATTTCGAAACTCATAGAAAACGTGAATTGAATTGTGAAAAATTGACAAAAGCTTGAGAAGACATTGGGGAGCCGCCGGTACTTAGAAGGCAGGAACAACAGTATGTTGTGACTGGCTTCTTAGTACCGCTGCGAGCGACACATAGTGAAAACGTGTCTTCGAAAATTTTGTTAATTCTTCGCAATCCTCTCAACCTTAATTTGAGTTTCGAATTATACCTAAATTCCTTTAAAACGGAACGTAAATTCCAGTGGTTTTGTCACATCGATATGGTATTCCGGGTGTACCCATGCACCCCAGCTGTCATCACCGCCGACACCCATCTGCGCCAGCGCAACACGCACGACAGTATAATGTACCTGTGGCAGTTCATACGGATGTGCTGCATTTTCCAGTTCATGCGGCGTATACGGAAGTGCAGAGAAACTCAGCTCGTCCCCGGAGAATAACAGCCCTCTTCCTCTGTCGTCGGTCACTTTTGCATATCGCACACCGACTTTATTGCCGCACTCCTGCGGAACTAAGTATTTTGCCATATTGTCTGCTGCCTTATTTTTGTAAATGCCAAGTTTTGCCCCATGTCTGCGGTCTGCATAAGTTTCCTGCGGACCATAGCCATACCACTCCACATTGTCATAATCGGCATTTAATTTGAACATCATGCCAAATTCCGGCATATCCGGCAGTCCTTCCACCGGATCATAGGTAAGTTTTGTCTCAACGGTTCCGTCGCCATATACAGTATATGCGACCTGACATTTTGATGCCGGAGTGGTCGGCATATAATAGGTGTATGTGATGGTCACACTGTGCTCTGTCTCCTCCACGGTTGTCGGCACATTGTCGAACATGCCGCCATTTCTGTGACTGATGTACATGCTGGCGATCTTCCACTGTGCATAACGTCCCGGTGCCATGCTGCCGTTGTCATTGTCCACCGGCGCTCTCCAGAAGTTCGGCATCGGAATTTTTCCGATCATCTCTTTTCCCGCATAGCGGTAGGAAACCAGACCGCCGTTCAACAGGGAAAACAGGCAGTCAAAATCATCACCTTTCACGCCAATATTGACTTTTCCGCGGACTACCTGTAATGTTTTTTCCGGTACGGCAAACGGTGCTTCTTTTTTATAAACCTTCTGACCAAAAGCCACCTCATGTCCGGCTTCTGCCCAGAGTGTGTCTTCTCTCAGTACAAATGAAACCGTCACTGCGTACTCTGCATCATCCGGGATCACAAACGGGATCTCATAAGAGCCGGACGAAAGCGGTGCAACATTTGTATCCATTTTCTGTTTTTTCACTACTGTTCCATTTTTCTGTAAAATTACAATACATTGATATTCGCTCGTATCTGCAAACAGATTTTTATTTACAACCGTAAAAGAGTGCTCCTCAAAAGTCACACTGATATTCTGATAGTTGAATTTCACCTCCTGCATTTTCGGAGAAGCATCACGCTCACCGCCATAGCAAATCCCATTTCCACTGAAATTGTAGTCGGTCGGACGCTCGCCGCAGTCTCCACCGTATGCCTGAAATTCCTGTCCATAGCGGTCTTTTTTCAAAATAGACTGGTCGATATAATCCCAGATAAAACCACCCTGATATCTTGGTTCGGTATCGGTAAGGTCTGTGTATTTGTGCATTGCCCCGCAGGAATTTCCCATCGCATGGGTGTACTCACAGCAGATAAAAGGTTTTTCCTTATGCTCTGCCAAAAACTTCTTAATATTTTCCACGCTGGTGTACATCTGGCTTTCCATGTCGCTCGTGCCTTCATATCTGCGGTCATTGAAAATTCCCTCATAATGTACAAGACGGTGCGGATCTACTGCACGGAATTTTTCGGACATGTCAAAAATGACTTTTCCGCCGTAGGATTCATTTCCCACCGACCAGATCAGGATCGCCGGATGGTTTTTATCCCTCTGATAGCAGGAGTTCACGCGGTCTAACATCATCGGCTCCCAGTCCATATTATCGCCCGGAACGATGGTATCCTTCGGCACAAGTCCGTGACTTGCCGCATCCCACGAACCGTGGGATTCCAGATTGTTCTCCGCGATCATGTAAAGTCCATACCGGTCGCACAGCTCATAGATGCCGGAGGCATCCGGGTAATGACAGGTGCGGATCGCATTGATATTGTTCTGCTTCATCGTGATAATATCCTGCAAAACTTCTTCTTTAGAAACGGCACGTCCTGTTTTCGAACTGAATTCATGGCGGTTCACGCCCTTAAAGACAATACGTTTTCCGTTTAAAGTCATGATGCCATCTTTCATCTCAAAACGGCGGAATCCGATGTTCTGTGAAATAAATTCAACGCTGTTTCCACTCTCATCCAGAAGCTCGACCGTAAGCGTATAAAGATCCGGATGTTCAGCACTCCAGAGCGCTGGATGGCTCACTTGCTGTTCAAAGTGAACTGTCGCTGCACCTGTATCTGTGAAACGGATCGTATCTGAAGTATTATTGGACTGAAAGCTGATTGTCTCGGAAAAAATTGTGTTTTCTGAAACACTTCCGGCAGCTCCCTCTTTTGAATCATCCCTGCTTCCTGTGAGCGTGATTTTGGCAGATACATTCTGCATTTTGGCATCATCTGCGGATTTTTCAACAGTTTCTACTTTTCCACAAATCTCCATATCCAGCACCAGATCGGCACTCTCCAACGATTCCGCAACAACCGGCTGCACTTTCAGGTCATACACATGCACCTTCGGCATGGTATATAAATAAACGGAACGGAAAATACCGGAGAATCGATAGAAATCCTGATCTTCGCACCAGCTTGAGGAAGTCCACTTGAATACCTTCAACGCCAGTTTGTTTTCGCCCTCTTTCACATAAGGTGTCAGATCAAACTCCGACGGCGTAAAGCTGTCCTCACTGTAACCGACATAACTTCCGTTCAGCCAGAGCGCAAAACCGCTCTCCACACCCTGAAACGAGATGTATAGCCCATTTTTTACAAATCCTTCCGGCAATGTGAAGTATTTCACATAACTTGCCACCGGGTTAAAGTCTGTCGGTACCGCGTCACGCCACACATCCTCTCTTCCATCCCACGGATACTGGATATTGGCATACTGTGGAATATCGTACCCCTCCATCTGGATATGCGCCGGCACACGGATGTCATCCCACGGTCTGCAATTGTAGTTCTCCGCCTCAAAACCCGGAATCGTCTGTGCATCATTTTTTGCATAATGAAACTTCCAGATTCCATCTAAGGAAAGTCTGAAACTACTGTTTTGTTCCATTGCCTCCGCTTCATTTTTATATGTAACATGGTCGGAATGTGCCGCCATGCAGTTTTCTTTGAAAAACTTTGGATCATGAATTTTTTTCACATCAAATTCCATAGAAATGTCTCCCTTATGCCTTACCAGCCTTTCAACGCAGAAATATTATAATTCAACAGCTTTCTCTCGTAATTTTCCGGGCTGATCTTCCACTGATACGGCGATGTGTTTAAATATTTTTTGAAATTCCGATTGAATGTAGAAGTCGTGGTAAATCCAACCTTCTGTGCAACAACATCCATGGAATCATTTGTCTTTTTCATAATGTCACAGGCTTTCTGTACCCGCATCAGATTGATGTAATCCATCGGAGACATATTCATGTAGGACTCAAACACCCTGCGGAAATGTGTCTCGCTCATGTGGCTCGCCTTCGCCAGCTCCTCCACACGAATGTTATTGGCATATTCATTCCGGACATATTCCAATGCCGGTGTGATCTGTGAAACACCTGTCTTTTTCCGGATCTCATCCTCCGCAATATCATTTTCGCACATTCGTAAAAGTTCTGCAAACAGTGCAATCATAAGTCCCCGGACACATTCATGAAAACGTTTTTTCTTCTGCCGCATCTCATCCATGATCATTTTGACCAGCACGGAAACCCCCGGATTTTCCCACTCATGAAAAAATAATGCTTTCTGGTTGACCATCTGCAGAATCTTTTTCTGTATGACCGGATTATCTGGATACAATTCCTGGATCATGACCATCGGATCAAAAAACAGATACTCCCAGAAGCTTGGCCCGCTGTCCGAATCACTGATGGTCACATGTGGGTAATTCTGTGGGATAATGCTGACCATCGCCGGTTCGTAAGGCTTTGACTCCTCGTTTAAGATCAATTCCCCTGTGCCATGTTTGCAATAACCGATCTCCATGAGATTATGAAAATGAAGATTACTCTCATCATGACCATAGTCACGGATCCAGCTGTCTCCTAAAAGTGCAAGAACATATTCATTTTGTGGCACCTCGTAAAACCGAAGCTCCATCGTGTCTTTTTTCTTTTTCCCCATGGCTGTTACCTCTTTTTGAAAAAGGCTGCCTCAAAAATTCAAGACAGCCTCCTTCGGTTTAATCAAAATCAAATTTTGTAATTCTATCGTGCATTGCTTTATAACGGAAACGTATCATCTCGTTTTTCTCCAAAACGTCCTCCTCTGTTCCTCTGTATTGACAGCGGATGCAGCTGTAAATTCCTGTTTCTTTATTATAAAACATATCAATGTCCAGATCTCTTAAAAAGCAGGATGGGCATCTATAATTTAATTTGCCTTTGCCAAGTTGAGCCATGTTGCAAATACCTCCTTATCTGAGATTGTTTTTCTGTATCCCAATGTAAACATTGGTGAGAATGCATATCCTTCTTTTACATATCCTTCTGCTGTTTCATCAGAAGCTGTCATGGATACACGTGTCTCGATTTCAGGAATGACTGCGGAAACTTCTTTTGCTCCGACAACACCTTCCTCGCGGCATTTGTATGCATAGTGGATTTCTTTTTCTTCCGATCCGTCAATCTTTAAGGTGATGTTTGACATATCCTCGGAATACTCTGTTGTACCATAGCATGCAACCATGTACTCATTTAATGTCACTTCTGCAGTTGGATCACTCATCTCTAAGATATTTCTCTCAATCTTAATGTTGGAAGATCCCTCTTCGAAGTACTCTTTTGTCTGAAGTTTTACAGTTAAATCCCTAAACTCGATCGTCACAGGATCTAAGGTAAGGATCCTTGTCTTTCCTTCCTGTGAGAAGTGTGCGTGCGTCGGGCAGAGGCAGAGGTCTACTTCCTCTCCCTTGTAAGAAAGTTTTGCACTTCTTACCGTTCCCTCTCCGGCGTAATGTGTGAAGTATCCTGCACGGTATTTCTCCTGGATCAGGAATGGGTAAGATGCATCCTGCACATGTTTTGTACCGATACCAACCGGCCACTCTAATTTTGCTGCGTAAGGACGAAGATCTACGATTGCACCGCCCTGATCCATGTTCACACATGCCCTCATATATGGATCGCAATACCAGAATAACTGTTTGTCAGAACCATATAAGATATCTCTCCAGAGTGCACATTCCGGTTCGTTGTAATTGTTATCGTTGACACCTTTTTTCTCACGATAGTAGTCTGCAAACTCAGACATCGTCATATCGATAAGCTGTCCTTCTTTTTTCAGCTTGCCATAGTAAGCACATCCATCGCTGTAAGATTTGTAAAGAAGTTCATATGGCTGCTCCCAGCGTCCCATCTTGTTCATCCAGCCCGGTCCAACGAACATCATGTTGTAGGAATATCCGTTGTTGTATTTTTCCAGAGAACGATACTGGTCAATTAAGTTATACAAATATGGATACTCCCATGTCTTTGTATCATAGATCATTCCACGGAGTACGTTCTGTGGATGTGTTCCGAAGTTGGAACCATTTCCGTCGTAACATGCGATCAGGTCGCGGGAAAGATGTGGGATTGCTACGATTCCGCTATCCTCTTCTTTGTTTGCTGCCGGTGCATGTGTATTCTGTTTGGAAGGAATCCATGGTGCCCATGGACCGCCATCGAATAATGTATACCAGGAGTTGTTGCAGGTATGATATGCTTTTGGTCCTTCCTCCCAGCAGGTTGCAACTGCACATTTTACAGTTGGATAAGCTGCTTTGATATAGTTTGTCAGATCAGCATCCATATAGTAGGAACCTGTTGATTCCGGATAGAAACCGAATCTGTCATGGAATTTTTCAAAAACATCGTTTACGATCGCTTTTTTATCATCCATAGAGAACATCCAGATACAGAAATCTTTTGTCTTGTATTTCTCACGGAATTCCTCACATGGTAAACCAAGCAGTGATAATGCGATCTCATCACCATATACTTCATGGTCATGTTTTGCGATCTCAACTGCCTCGTCATTAAAAAGGGAAGCATATGTCATCTGAATGGTTACTTTTAATCCATTCTCATGTGCCAGTCTCTGCTGTGTCTTGAAAATATCCAGAGACTCTGTCAGCAGTGCTTTATCTCCGATATCCTCCTCTTTGCCCTGTCCTGTCACGGTTGCAGAATACTCTGGAACCATCTCCGGACGATGAATAAGATTCAATACAAATTTATCCATTTTTTTCATTTTCTCCTCAAAATTTTATATGATTAGACGATTGCGAAACTTCCATAAGATTCTTTGAATTGCAGATAATTTTGAAACTCCAATTTATATTCTGAATGTTGTGAGTTTCAGAATTATCTGTTCTTTCAATTTAGTTTTTACGAGTTTCGCAATTGTCTTATGATTTAGCCCTTAACTGCTCCACCTGTCACACCTTCAACGTAGAACTTCTGCATTACTACGAAAAGAATCGAAATAGGAATTGCGATCATCACACCACCCGCACAGAAGATTGCGAAGTAATCCCCGATCAACGTCTTCTGTAAGAGGTTGTAAAGTCCGATCGCTACCGTCCAGTCTGCAGATTCCTTGGACTTGATCATGATACGTGCCATCACGAAATCCATCCATGGACTTAAGAAAGCGTTAATGATGGTATACACGATCATTGGTTTTGACAATGGGATAATAATTTTCGTAAAAATAGTTGCCTCGGATGCACCCTCGAGACGCGCTGCCTCCCTTAAGGAAACCGGAATTGTATCAAAGAATCCTTTTAACACAAGGAATCCGAGTCCGGAACCAGCGGAGTAAACGATGATCAAACCAGCCAGAGAATCGGTGAGTCCGATCATTTTCAACACAAAGTAAACTGCGATCATGGAAAGTACACCAGGGAACATTCCAAGGATGATGGAAAAGCTCATCAACTGTTTTCTTCCTTTAAATCTCATACAACTGAATGCATAAGAAACCATCAGTACAAAGCAGGAAGAGATAATGCAGGTAAATAGTGCCACGATAAAGGTATTTTTAAACCATGCCGGAAAGTTTGCAGCAGTATCTGTCTCAAAGAACAGCTGGTGAAAATTTGCCAGCGTCCAGCGTGTCGGAAAGAAATGCTGATAACTTACGCCCTTTGTTGCGGATAACGATGTCGCAACCAGCCAGACGATCGGGATGAGCCAGATGAATGCGAGCAGTGCAAGTACCACATGTCTGATTATGATATTCCATGTTTTCTTTTTCATTATTGGTACACCTCCTCTTTGTCACCACTGATCATTCTGGTGTAGCTAAGCAGTGTCAGAAGTGCGCAGATTACAAACGAAATAATTCCGATCACCGATGCCATCTTGTAGTTTGAGTTATCATTGGTCAAAGTAAACAGCCATGTGATAAGAAGGTCTGTCTCCTTGGCATTGGAGTTTGCAAACGCCATATTTGCCGTAGTTGTAGAACTTGTCAGCAGGTAAATAACGTTGAAGTTGTTGATATTGGCGATCACACTCTGTATCAAAGACGGTCCGCAGATAAACAATACATATGGCATTGTGATCTTCCAGAAAATCTGCCATTTATTGGCTCCATCAATTCGTGCACTCTCCAGCTGATCCGTCGGAATATTCATCAGGATACCAGTTGCGGAAAGCATCTGATATGGAACACCGACCCAGATGTTGATAAGGATGATCATCACGTGGGACCAGCCCGGTTTTGAGAGGAACGGAATAAAGTTTCCTGAAACAAGACCGATATCCTTCAAAAATCCGGTCAGACCAATGTTGGAACACCATGTGTTCACAATACCGTGATCTGCAAACATTTTGCTGACTAACAGCAAGGTTACGAACTGTGGAATTGCGATGGTCACTACAAAAAGTGAACGCCACATTTTTTTGAAATATGTATTCTCATGATTGATCAGTTTTGCAAGAAGAATACCACCGATAAAGGTTGTAAAAGTTGCCATTACCGCCCAGATCATCGTCCATGCAAGAATCCTCACGAACGCATAGGAGAATGTGATGGTCGTTCCGCCTGTAAACATATTTTTAAAGTTCCTGAGTCCCACCCATGTAAACAGATAGTTTGGCGGCATATGATCCATATCATAATTGGTAAATGCCACACAGGACATGAAAATGATCGGTATGATATTCATCATGATAACGCCGATACTTGGCAGGGTAAGCAATGTGATATAAAACTTACCATTGAAAAGAGATTTGACATCCTCACCAAATGTATTGATGTGCTCTCCCTCTTCCTTCATAAGCTGAAGGCGGTAAACAGCCTTCATGTTGCTTATATATAAAAGTATGAATGCTAAGATCACGAGGATTCCCACGATTCCATAAAGAAGGATGAGCAATGAGTTGTCGTAATCATTAACAGTATTTTTCATAGTCAGCGGATCAAACACTGCCTCATACTGTACTGTACCAAGCGTATTCAGATCCTTAATATAATTGATAGAAAAAAGACCGGTAAACAGGAAAAAAATCACTTCGAGAGTTGTCATTAAAATACCCTTTATAATCTGTTTCCGTCCAAAATATCCGGCTCCCAGAATGATCAGCGAGAGTTTACACCAGATATCCCCCTTTGCCACAGCTCTTCCAAAGTCGGCAAAGTACTTTTTGACTGCATTTAAAAATGTTTTCATAGATTCACTCCCTTGCGTGAATGAGTACTTTTGTCACAGGACAAAAATGTTTCTCTTTTTAAAAATTCCACATACCCTGCCCAATGCAGAGCATGTGGAATTCAGATTCATGATAGATAGAAGGTACGCCCAGCGGACATTCTATGCTATACGTATGACCGAATGTGGATTATTCAGCTACCGGCTGTGTAATACCGGCTACTGCATCGTCAAGTACTTTCTGAAGATCAGCAGCTCCGTCAACAAGGTTCTGTCCAAGTGCTTTTGCCGGATCCCAGTAGTTGTTACCTACAAGCTGCTGATCAGCGTATGCTGACTGAGCTGCAAGTGCTGCAAGTGCCGGGGAGTCAATCTGGGAAGCTGCTGCCAGGTTAGCAGGACCTTCTGCTGTTGCAAGTCCGATCTCTAACTGACTCTCTTCGTTTGTTAAGTACTCAGCAAGAAGCATTGACCAGCCAACATTTTTTGCATGAGAGTTAACACCTACGAATTTGTATCCTGCATAAGATCCCATCTGTGTAGCTGTTCCATTCACATCAAAGGTAGGAAGTTTGCTGGCAGCATATCCATCACCATACTGATCCTGGAAAGAAGTTGCATTCCATGTACCGGAAACGTATGCTCCAAGTGTTCCATCTGTCAGCATTGTGATTGCTTCCTGATCTGCTACGTTTACAAATGCTGGGGAAGAAGCAATATTCTCAATGCTCTCTGCTACTGCAAGACCTGTCTCATTGTTCCAGTCACACTCATTGGAGTTGTCTTCATTCATGGAAAGGGTACATCCTGCTCCTGCGAAGAATCCATATACATACCAGCCGTCTGCGATGTTCATACCAACTTTTGTTCCGGCTTCTTCAGCTTTTGCTTCAAGAGCTTCCCAGGAAGCTACATCTTCCTCTGAGAAAATGTTTGAATCATAGTACAGGAAGTATCCGTTGGAAGCTGTTAATGGATAAGCATAAAGTTTTCCGTCTTTTGTAGCTGCTGCTACAGTTGCCTCAGAGTTTGTCTCTGCCGGATCATATGTATAAGTAGCTGCTATTTCCTGAAGTGCTCCTGCATTTACAAGATCATTTACCTGATCATCTGCAAATACGAATACATCTGCTGCTGCATCGATATCTTCGAGGATCTTATCTTTTGCATCTGCCTCAGATACAGCACCGATCGTAATGTTGAAATCTACACCTGAGTACTGCTCCTGGAATTTATCTGTCAGTTCTTTCATAACTGTCTGGTAAGCCTCAAGCTCTGAGCACCAGAGCTGAATGTCTACAGTTCCTTCTGTTGCAGCGATCAGGTTTGCAATTGCATCATCTGCTGATGTTGTATCAGCTGCTTCTGCTGTCTCTGTAGCAGCTGCTGTGCTGCCGCCTGCTGCATTGTCTGTTGTCTCTTCTTTGCTTCCGCATGCTGCTAAGGAAACAACCATGCTTGTTGCAAGTAATACGCTTAATACTTTTTTCTTCATTGAAAATTTCCTCCCTTTTTTCTTCCCGCATTTTTGCGTTTCCGAACCATTTTACCGACTTTTGTGCATTTGCGCAATACTTCTTTTGTTTCGCATTTTGTATTGCAATCTGTTTTGTGTTTTGTTGCGTTCCGCTTTTGTGTTTTGTCGCGTTCCGCTTTTTGCGCAATCGGTTGTTCGATGGTTTAAGTATAGTACGCAGTTGTTTTTGTGTCAATGTGCATGATTTATAATAAATATGTTTGTTTTTTGTCTATTTTCACCAAATCATTTTGTTATTTTCTTGTCTTATTCTTTTCATTTTCAATTATTGTGCAACCGATAAACCTTGAAATTTCAAGCATTTATGAACATTTTTGAGCAATTTTCCTATGTGCTGAAAGGCATCAGGCACAGAGTTTAATCTTTGATTGACACAATTTACGGTATACTTTATACTGAGATCACATCAAAGCCGCAGACAAATGCAATGTGATTATGGAATTTTTCATGATTGCAATCAGTCTTATATCGTTTCTGTCTGCAAGATTCTGACCAATTACAGTTGGAAAGGATATAATCTCATCTTTCACAGCCGATTCGGCACGAGATTCCATTTTGATGAAGAACTTGCAATGCATAAAAAAATTGATGATATTACGTTGCTGTTCACTCATAGCTCGTTCCAGTAACGATATTGTTATTTTTTATTCGTAAAAACCAGTTGTATGCATTGAAAAACACCAAACATTCCATTATCATAAAGGAGGAATATGATTGAACACAAATGATGGTAAAATCCAATGGCATCCTGCATTCGATGCGGCACTGCAGATTGAACTCGGAGAGGAAGCAAAGTATCTGGAATTTGATTCTGAACATTTGCTTTCAAAAAAGCCAATGCAGATTGATGTGTTAGTCAAAAATGAGAAGCATGTAAAAATCCAAAAGAATATCGGCAGAATTTTCCGGCAATATAATATTATCGAATATAAATCGCCAGAGGATAACCTGGACATTGATGACTTTTACAAAGTGTATGCTTATGCCTGCATTTACAAAGCTGATACGGAGACAGTTGACCTCATCCCGGCATCAGAACTAACGCTCACTTTTGTATGCTACCATTATCCAAAGTCCATGCTACAAAAGTTACAAAAAGATCGTGGCATCACAGCAGATTATAAAGAAAGCGGTATCTATTATCTGATTGGTGATGCCATCCCAATACAACTTATCATTGTTCCAAGATTATCAAAACACAATAATTATTGGCTGAACAATCTGCGAAATGATCTAAAAGCAGGTGGTGAAATCAGGACTTTCATAGAACAATATGGAGAAAACAAAAATTCAAAATTGTACCAGGCACTTGCAGATACAATCATGCGGGCAAACTGGCAAGAATTGAAGGAGGAACGAAAAATGTGTGAAGCATTACGTGAATTATTTGCGGATGATTTTCGCGAATCAGAACTCAAAGGCAGAAATGCCGGAAAGATTGAAGGTAAAATCGAAGGTGCAGCATCAAAAATCATAGAGCAGGTTATCAAGAAATATAAAAAAGGCTATACGGCAGAAGAAACTGCAGATATGTTGGAAGAACCATCTTCATTGATTATACAGATCTATGATGTTATCGGACAATGTGCGCCGGATTATAACATACAGACAATTTATAAAAAGCTGTATAAGATGACTGGAGTGTAACTTATGAACCGCCGCTTGTAGGTGGTGTTACGGATTTCCTGAGGTTATGTCGTATTGCATGCCAATAAAGTGTATAAAAATATAAAAAATAGAACTGTTTGTTTTCAGGAGCGCTTCCGCTTGTTGTCGCTGGCAGCGGTACTAAGAAAGTATCCATCGTGATTTCAAAATCCAATTGACATTGTCTTTTGAAATCGCAATGTCTACTTTCTAAGGACCGGCTGCTCCCAAAATCCTGAAAACAAATCAGTTCTATTTTTTATTTATCCAAGATTGTGTAGCATACAATGATTTAAGTCTGTGAAATCCGTCAATTCAGGGTACGAGTTTCCATAACGTAAATAAAAAGAAAAATCGTGCAAACAAATATGATTGCCTTTGTGAGCTTTGCGAGCAGGAACATCATATTTCGTTTGTACGATTTTTCTTTATAATCAACATATAATAATGACTTGTGAAAGGACGCTTATATCTGCCCTTCACAACCTAAGAAAGCACCACAAAATCTGCTGCTCCACGGTAAGTTAAACTCCGGTTCCTTTAATCTCCAATGCGGATCAGTGTAAAATCATCCAATGTTCCCCAGCTTCCCACATTGCATTTCATGCGGACACCGATCGTAAGCATGTCTCCATCTGCAATCTTTAAATCTTTTATGGTCGGAAGTTTCCAGTCTGTCCATGTCGTTACCATAAACGGTACTGCCTGCACCTCTTCTCCATTTACAACCGCATAAAGTTCAAGGTCTGAATCGTCCGACATATCCCCCCCCTGCGCATAAACAGAAAGCTGATAAGTCCCCGCCTCAAGATCCTCTAATGTCTGTTCTACGGAAAAATCCATATCGGAATCTCCGGACCAGAAATGCAATGCCACTTCTCCACTATAGGCATCATCCTCTTTTACCTGATAATCGGTAGGATTGGCAGTTCCTTCATAAGAAATGCTCCACATGGAAGTATCTTCCTCTTCAAAGCCCGGATTCACCACATAATTGATCATTTCAACCTCTACTGCTGCTGTCACCTTCGAGCCATCTTCGAGTGTTCCATCTACCTTATAACTTCCTGCCTTCTCTGTATCGATCGCTGCAAGCTGTGTCTCATCCCATGTGACCGGGACTTCGGTATTGGCAGATCGGTCGTTATATACGATCTCTGCTTTTTCCGGTAAAACCACTTCATCCCAGACATTGCATGTAACTGATATTTCCGGAATAAAATCAACTGCCAGAGGCACAGAATTTCCGTCTTTTAAATATCTGAAAACATTCAGGGAAGCCAGCGGATGTCCTGTGAAATCAAATAATGCCTGATTATCCCATGAACAGCCGCCATAATACAGACCGGCATCATCCGGATCATAATCTGCGGAGTAACTGCTTGCCCAGCCGCTTCCGTATTTTTCCCATAAAGCAGAATTATCTGCACCGGCACTTCCGACCGGAATCCATGTGCCTTCCCAGTAGAACATACCGATAACCCCAACTTCATTTGCAGCTGCACAAATATCACGGATCATGGCAGCCTGACTCTGGACGGTCGGCGCATATCCCTCTACCGCATCCTCGATTCCGTCAAAGCTGTTTCCAAAACCATCCCCATCCTCTGAGGTATAACAGTAAGAAGTCTCTGCGATCATGACTTTCTTTCCGTAATTTTCCATAATATTTTTGGCAACTGTCTGCATGTTTTTATTTGTTCCATCCCAGAACGGATAATACGACAATCCGAAAATGTCATAATCTACCTTGTACTCTTTCAAATTGGATGCGATCGTGTCAATCCCGTCATTGTCCTCAATATTGGTATAATGTAAAACGATCTGAATGTCTTTTCCATAATCGGATGAGATTTCCCGCACAGCCTTACTTCCTGCAGTCAGAAGTTTCATCACAGAGTCCGTTTCTGTCTCATCAGACATTCCATTGTTGATCTCATTTCCAACCTGCACCATGCCGACATCCACCCCGGCATCTAAAATCGCGGTCAGGCTCTCTTTGGTAAAATCATAAAGTGCATCCGCTTTCTCATCTGCCGTCATTCCTTCCCATGCTTTCGGCGCATGCTGTCTCTTTGGATCAGCCCAGAAATCAGAATAGTGAAAATCAATGCAGACCTTCATCCCGTACTGTGTCGCACGTTTTCCAAGTGTGATGGCAGCCGCAACATCATTATTTCCTCCGCCGTATCCATTTCCGTTTTCATCATAAGGATCGTTCCACACACGGAGTCTTATGTAATTCACGCCGGATTCTGCGAGCGTCTTGAACACATCCTGCTCCGTTCCGTCATATCCATAATATTTTGCCCCGCTGTTTTCCACAGAACGTACCGCTGAAGCATCCATACCGCGGATAAAATCATCCGAAATCCCATCCACCGGTTCCACGAAAACGTCTGTCTGCTCCACTGCCTGCCCAGTTTCCTTTTGCACGCTCTCACTGCTCTCCGTCTCAGCCACTGCCTCAGTGCTTATAGTCTTCTTTTCATTTGTGCCACATCCAAATAATAATGGTGCACACAGGCTGGCACTCAAACACAATGCCAGAAGTTTTCTGCTGCTCTTTTTCATTTTTGTAAATACCTCCCTCAGAACTTCTCCAACAACCTGCCGCTGCCTTTCATCTGTACTTCCAGATATAGGCTGTGATCCTGCTTTTTTGCGCAATCGGTTGTTCATGTTATTTACAATAGTAATTGAAAAGAGAATCTTCTGTCAATATGCACAATTTATAATCTTTTTTCTTAATTTTGTGAATAATGTCTAAAGTAAAAAAAGCAGGCAAATCTGCGTTTTCTTTCACGCAAAATAAACCTGCTTTCTCTCATCCTATTTTATTTTGTAGACTCCTTAAGGACAACTTCGTATGGAAGCAATGTTCTTGTCTCCACTTCCGCACCCTCGATCACATCCAATACCGTTTTACATGCAACCATGCCAAGCTCTTTCGCATCAAAAGAAAGTGATGTAATGGACGGCACATTATTTTCCAGTACGGAGCTGTTATAAAAAGATGCCACACGGATATCTTTTGGAACCTTGACATTCTTTTCACGCAGCTTTTTCAATACCCTGCTGCACACCGCATCGTCCATACACAAAATACATTCTGCCTTTCGCTCGAGCACCTCTTCCACGATCTTGTCGATCACCACATGATTATCAAGATTCAAAAAAAGCATTGTCGGATCAATGACCTCACCCATTTTTTCATAAGCTTCCCGGAATCCCCGCAGACGGCTCTGTGTGACCACATGGTTCTCATCTCCGCCGATCAGTGCAATACGCTTCATTCCTTTCATTAAAATAATGGACGTAAGTTCTTTACACGCACTTTTGTGATTGTGGTCGATCTGAATCACACCTGTATAATTGGAGGAACCGATCGTCACAAACGGTACTTTTTTTTCCTGAAGATACTCTATCTGCCGATCCTCCACAAACGTCCTCATCAGGATCACACCATCTACTTTACGGTTTGAGATAATGCGCTCTAACGAGGAGATATCGTTATTTTTACAGATGGAAAGCAGGATATCATACTCCATAATTCCGGCGATCTCCTGAATCCCAAATAAGCATTCCTGAAAGAATGTGAGATCCACAACATCATAATCTCCCGGCATGACCACACAAAGATTATATGTTTTTGACTGCGCCAGTCCTTTGGCGATAACGTTTGGCTTATAATCATGCTCCTCAATATATTTTAATACACGGTCTCTCGTCTCCTGCCCGATCCGTCCCTTCCCTGAAATGGCTCTTGAGACAGTGGTTTTTGAAACACCAAGTGCTTCTGCCACATCTGCGATCGTTATATTTTTCTTCTCTTCGTTCCCCATAAAACCCCTTCTTTCCTCAAAGCAGTTACTTCCCCTGAATTGTGCTGTGACTTCCTGTATCGCTTGCGATCCTGCCACAATGTTACTTTGTCCTGCCCTGATGTACTGCGCATCCTTTGCGCAACAATATTATTATCATCCTATTTTCGAAAAAAAGCAATGACATTTTTATATATTTTCCAAACAATCTTTTTGTTTCTGTTCACTTATGCCCTGTTCCGGTAACAATTCTGTTTTTCGCATCAACATCGGATTTACATTTGTTTTTCCTGATGTTATAATATGTTTGCGCAATCGGTTGCGTTATCGGATGATAATATAGAAGATCACACTGATTGTCAACATAAAATATTTTTTTGGGGGACAATATGAAAACAGACCATTTACTTTTCGGGGCAGCTTATTACTCGGAATACCTTCCATATGACCGCGTGGAAAAAGACATGGAAATGATGGAAAAGGCAGGCATGAACACGATCCGTATCGCAGAATCGACCTGGAGTACCATCGAGCCAAAAGACGGTATCTTTGATTTCACACATCTCGATAAAATGCTTGAGGCGGCTGCACGCCACCATATTTCTGTCATTGTCGGGACACCGACCTACGCCATCCCGGCATGGCTGTCAAAAAAATACCCGGACATTCTGGCTTTGACCAATAACGGTCAGAACATTTATGGTGCAAGACAGAATATGGATATCACACACGCAGGCTATCTGTTCCACTGCGAGCGGGTTATCCGCGCAATGATGGAACATATCAAAGATGTTCCGCATATCATCGGATTTCAGCTGGACAATGAGACAAAAAGCTACGGCACTGCCGGTCTGCGTGTCCAGACAATGTTTGTCGATTATTTAAAGGAAAAATATCCGGATATCAATGAATTCAATCACGAGTTCGGGCTGGACTACTGGAGCAACCGCATCAATACATGGGAAGATTTCCCGGATGTCCGCGGCACGATCAATGAAAGCCTTGCCGCAGAATTTGCCAAATTCCAGCGTCTGCTTGTAACCAGATTTTTAACATGGCAGGCTTCGATCGTTTCCGGATACAAGCGCCCGGATCAGTTCATTACACAGAACTTCGACTACGACTGGACAGACCATTCCATCGGCTATCAGCCGGAGGTCAACCAGTACGAAGCTGCCAGATGCATGACCGTTGCCGGATGTGACATTTATCATCCTTCCCAGTCGCTTCTTACCGGGGAAGAGATTACCTTCTGTGGCAACATCTCGCGCAGCTTAAAGAAAGACAATTACCTTGTTTTAGAGACACAGGCTCAGGGAAATATTGCATGGCTTCCATATCCGGGGCAGCTCAGGCTTCAGGCCTACAGCCACATTGCAAACGGCTCCAACAGTGTCATGTACTGGCACTGGCACTCGATCCACAATGCGATTGAGAGCTATTGGAAAGGCATCCTGTCACACGATTTTTCCGAAAATGAGACTTACCGGGAGGCTGCATCCATCGGCGCAGACTGGAAGCGGATCGGCACCCACCTTAGTAACCTGCAAAAGAAAAACCGTGCTGCCATCCTGCTTGACAATAACTCCCTGACCGGACTGCGTCTTTTCCCATTGAAAGACCTCGGCAATTACAGCTATAACACCGTTGCCCGCTGGCTTGGCGATGCTCTGTACCATTTAAATATCGAGTACGACATGATCTCCTCTGCGGAACGTGATTTTTCTTCCTACGAGTGCCTGATCGTGCCTGCACTTTACAGTGCTTCCGAAGATCTGCTCACCGCAATTTCTGATTATGTAAAAAACGGCGGACATCTGATCACGACGTTCCGTTCCGGTTTTTCAGATGAACAGTTAAAAATTTATGCGGATACACAGCCTCACATTTTACAGGAATGTCTTGGTATCCACTATGACCAATATACCTACCCGGTGGATGTTTCGGTAACACTGCCTGATTTTATGGCTTCCGATGCCGGCTCGTCATGTTCCGATGAATCCTGCACAAACAGCAGCAAATGTCTGCACTGGATGGATCTTGTGTCCTGTGATACCGCCACACCGCTCTTTTTCTACGATCACCCGGTCTGGAAAAAATATGCGGCTGCCACAGTCAACCAGTTTGGAAAAGGTTCGGCACTGTATCTCTCCAGTATGTTTGATGGCGCTCTTCTGGAGAAGGTTCTGGTTCATTACTTTGCCTCGCTTCCGGAAACACTTTTAGCACATCCGGAATGCCACTTTCCATTGATCATCCGGGAAGGTGTCAATGATTTTGGAAAACGGGTACGATTTTACTTCAATTATTCCGGTGAAAAACAGACCGCCATCTGCAAAGGGATCTCTGGCACGGAATTATTGTCCGGCAGAAAAATAATGGAACAGGAAACGCTTCCGCTGGAACCATGGGGCGTGGTGATCGTGGAAGAAAATTAATTTTTCCTTCACATACACAAAATATGCCGCACGAGAAGGTATTTTTTCGTGCGGCATATTTTTTTAGTGCCATCTTATGAATTTCATTTAGAAGTGTTTATTTTTTCTGTATGCGGTTCCCATCAGCGCACAGCCAAACAGTAATAATATCACTGCTGCTGCGATCGGTGTGTTATCCGAAGTCTTCGGACTTGCGATCACACTGCCTGTTGTCTGGCTCATATCTGTGTCATTTAAGACGATGACATAATCGGATGCATGTGAGAACTTAAAGTCTACAGTACCATCTTCTTTTACCTGTGCTGCCTGATAATACTCAAACTTACCGGTTGTCTCATTATAGTAATAAAGATTTGCTATTTTTCCACTGTGGTCCGTGCCAACGGAAAGTCTCAATATTCCCTCAAAACCAAATACTCCGTCATAATTTAAGGAAAGCTGGATGGTTTCATTTCCGTCTGCCAGCGCTGTCACTTTCTGTTTTGGAATATCACTTGTTCCCACAACCAGACCAAGATCAATCGGTGCTGTCACATTACCGGTGATATCTTTTCCATTGATGATCCAGCTGGCCTGATCACTTACCTTGAAGGTTACGTTCATATCTTTTCCTTTGATACTCTCGAACACATTTGCTGGAATCTTTGTTGTCTTTAACAGGTTTACACGGATTTTACTTCCGGTTTTTGCCTTATTCACTGCCTCGATCACATTTGCAAAACTCTCCTCCTGCACGGTTACTTCTGCTACAGCCTGTTCTTCCTGTTTTGGAGTTGTCTGGACTGCAGAATTGACCTGACTGGAATTGTTTCCTGATGTCTGCTGATTTCCGTTATGATCCTCTGTTGTTTTTCCATCTGGCTTTTTATCATCTGTTGTATTATCCGGAGCCGGTTCTGTTTTTGTCTCCGCAGTCAAAACAATTGTTCCACCATCTTTTGCTGCCGGAATGGTAACAGAAACGTTCTGGTCAGCAGAAACAGTGTAAGTTTTTCCATCATAAAGGTTTTTAAGAACTGTTTCGGCACTCTCTGCTACCGGGATCACTACTTCTTTCTCTGCCTCTTTCACATTCATTCCTACATATAAAGTGCTATTTCCATAACTTCTGCTGATCACTTCATAGCCATCTGCGTCGGAAACTGCAACTGTGCTTCTGTTTCCTCTTGCAAATACATCTGTGTACGCATTGCGGATTGCAAGCATTGTCTTGTAGTGGTTGTAAATACTGTTGCTGTCTGCTTTCTGTTTTTCCAGCTCTGTCCAGTCAAAGTCGCGGCGGTTTGTCTGGAGCGGCCAGTTGTTGGCTCCACCCTGTCCAATCTCCTCTCCATAATAGAGCACCGGCTGACCTTTTGCGGTAATCTGAAGTGTTGCTGCCACTTTCATCAGGTTGTAAGCTTCTTCTTCGCTGATTTTGCTCTCGTTTACAAGTTTATACTGCAGAGTGTCCTCATCATGGCTGCTCAAAAAGCTTCCCATGACAGAGGTGTTGTTGATCGCATTGTTTCTCTTCTGCAGTGAATTTTCCACGCTGGAAATATTTCCTGTCACAAAGTTCTGTGCAAAATCGTTGAAATCAAAATCAAGAAGTGCATCCATCGTTCCGGTTCCTAATTCTCCTGCATTGTTGGCATATCCTGCACCGGAATACTCTCCTATCATTTTAAAATCAGGATTTACTTTGGTCAGGGAATTTTTAAATGCTGCCCATGTCGTTGTCTCTACATGTTTTACAGTATCCACACGATAATAGTCAATATTGTATTTTGACATCCACTCGGTCTGCCATGCAACAAGCTGGTCTGTCACTGCTTTGTTTTCCGTCACAAAATCAGGCAGATCTGACAATGAATCATATTTATCATCACCACTGATCGTGTTGCTGGAGTCACGGATCATGGAAATACTGTTTCCATCTGCATCTGTTAAAATGCTGTTAAAGTAATCTTCTCTACCGTATCCTGCATGGTTTAATACTACGTCCACCATGATTTTCATTCCCTTGCTGTGAGCGGCATCCAGTAATGCTTTGAACTGCTGCTCTTTTCCAAGATGTTTGTTTAACTTTGTGAAATCACTTGCCCAGTAACCATGATAGCCATAGGTAGCGGTATCTGTCTTATTATCATGCTGATCTTCTGTGATATTTTCTACGATTGGAGTGATCCAGATTGTGTTCACACCCAGATCTTTTAAATAATCCAGTTTCTGGTTTAATCCGGCAAAATCTCCACCGTGATAGCTGGATCCGCCTTTTTCGCCTGTGTTATAATCTCCAACTCCGTATGCATCATTGTTGCTTGCATCTCCGTCAAAGAAACGGTCTGTCACTGCAAAATAAATCACTGCCTCATCCCAGTCAAAATCTCCGGCACTTTTTTTGCGCTCTGTGACGGTAACATTTGTCGCTGTTGTATATACATTTCCATAAATATCTTTCACTGTGACAGGAATCGTTTTTTCTCCTGCGGCTACCGTATTCAGGCAGGAGATTGTTCCTTCCATGAGTGTCGGATCAATCGCAAATTCCCTGTTTAATCCTAATTCACTCAAATCGGCTGTGATTGCAGCAATTTCAGATGTTTCAAGACCTTCTCCGTCTTTTGCAGTCAATTTTACGGATAACACATTGTTGTCATTGTAATCCATTGCATACTGTGATAAAGAAGTCGCTACGCTCACATTTGCTTTTTTGAAATGGCATACGCTGCATTCTTTTCCATTGCTGTCGTTTGCAGTTACATCATTAAATGCATCTAATTCCTCTTTTCCATTTACCACATAATAATAATAGTAATCACCAGTGGAAACGCCAGTAAAATCGTATCCAAAGCGGTCATTTGCTGCATCATAAGTCATCTGGCAGGTCTGTCCGTTGACAACAACACTGACTTTGCCGTCTAAAGAAGCAAGATTGTTTTCTGCTGCCAGTGCATCGTTTCTGAAGTAAAAATGGATCGTATCATTAGCTCCATCCATCTCGTAACCTGCATTGTATGGCAATACCTCTGTGATTCCCTCTCCCTGCGTAAACACTGCTTTGACCAGTGACTGTCCTGCCGGAATCGTCACATAATGATCTCCGCCGTCTTTGTTTGCCCACTCATTGTCAGTAGTACTTTGTCTCATACAGAAAGATAACATCAGATCTGCCTGCGAATCTTTTACCGGAATTTTGGCAACCATTTTTCCATTGATGTCTGCAAATGCTACAGATACATCAGAGCCGAATCCACTGTTCCATGTAAAAATGTTCCAGCCCTCATAATCCTTTGCCGGTCTGTCGTACTCGATCATGATGCTGCGTGATTTTGGCTTAACCAGTTCCGGAAGTGTTGTGTACGCCTGATTGCTGTTGGATACAATATAGAGTGTGACGTTTTCGGCTGTTGCGCTGTTATTGTATAAAACCGTATCTCCCTGCCATTTCCACTCGTCTTTAGATCTTGGAATTATCTGGACGTCGGTATATGGGAGTGTCACATCTGCACGCAGCCACTCATTTCCATCGGAAAGTTTTTCCTTTGCAGTGAAAAGAGTTCCGGCTGTTGCACCCGCACCGGATTTCTGCCAGATCCATAAATCAGATGCATTTTCTGACATATGTGTTTCATCGAAATCGTAATAGTAAATGGTGTAATGATAAACTACCTCTACCACTGGAATAGTTATCTCTTTTTCAATTCCATGATAAGCAGCTACAACCGTCACTTCCGTTCCCTCATAAGATATAGGAACTGAAATTTCGTTACCATTTAAAGTAATTCCCTCTGTTTTTGCTGTATATGTAACACTCACTCCATTCTGAACATTTCCATCGCCACCATAATAAGTTCCTGTTGCCGGAAGTTCCATCGTAACGCCTTTTTGAATCTGTGCAGGTACTTCTACCACAAGATCTTTTATATATGCGATATTTACCTTAGTTTCCTTTGTCTTATCTGTTTTATCCAAAGATAATGTGACATCTGCCGGTGCATTAAGGTTCAAACTCAAATTGCCATCATTTTGCGCCCAATATTTATTCCATCCTTCGGTTGCCGCATCCTCTAAAATTTTATATTGATACTTTCCTGCTGGAATAGCATTCAATGTAATACTATAAACATTTTCATTTTCAATTGATTTCACAAAATTTGGCTTTGCACTTGGATCCCATGCCATTCCCGGAATATTTCCTACTAAAAGAAAAGTTGTTTCCGTCTTCGGTAAATCCGGAACTACTGTTGTTCCATCTGCATCCAGATAATATGCCCATGCTCCATCTTTCTGAATATAATAAACATCGGTCGGTTTATCTTCTGTATACTGTGATAATTTTGAATTATATCCGGGATTTATATTATTTCTGGTATTATCAAAATCCAGGAATTGAAAACCTGTAAAAGTGCCTTTGACACTCAGTGTATACTCTGTTGTATCACCTGCCTGTGTCATGAAAAAGGCTTTGGCTCCATCCCAGCCCGGTATCTCTGTACCGTCCACACTTTCCGTATTCGTATTTCCCGTCACTGTTGCTATTCCACCCCAAAACTGTATTGCCGGCGTTGTCCAACCCCAATTTGACGGCATCATAAAGTGGATCGTCAGATTCTTTTCTTTCTCCGCTGCCTGAACCGTACTGTTTCCGCCGCCAAGCGCCGGAACCATTGTTACTACCATTGCAAGCACTAGCAGAAAACACAGTACTCTGCTTGCAATGCTTTGCCTCTTTTGAAAGCTTTTCGTTAACTTTCTCATTCTTCCTTCTCCTTTTTCTCCCCTACTTACATGTGATTCTATAACAATCCCCCTCTTCACATGTTTTCGTTTTTTTTCGCATTTCTATTGTATTCTAAAATATTGTATTATTCTATACGTAATAAATCCCGAAATCTCGTCCAAATTTTTGTGAATTTTAACCAATTAAAGTATAAAAATGCTCATTTTCTTATTTTGAACATAAAAAAAGAATCCGGCATCGCACTAAAAAATGCGAATAACCGGACTGTTAATGATTATATGTTTTTATTTTTCTCAACTTGACTTTTAGATGTCTCGTTGCTATTATAATAGTAAAGGTGCTACCGATAGACGGTTAGCCCGGTTATTGATTAATTATCTTAAATAATCGCCAATTCCCAGGTTGGCGGTTATTTTTTTTGCTAATTTTATAAATAAAAGTAGCAAACGCAATCAGCATTATAACAAATTCAAACAAGTCTGAATATGTAACCATCTTGCATCCCTCCGTCAACAAATTTCCTCTTTCGAAGATCTCTATGTAATCAGAGGGTCCAGTCCCTCTGTTGAGGGCTTAACCGCCTACCGTTTTCTCGTAGCACCTCATTCATTATACCAAACCAATAAAATCAGTGCAATTTATTAAATTTTTAAAGGAATGCTTTTAATAAGCAAAATTCTGTACCCAGTAATAAGTTGAGCCATCATAATAGCATGAAACAGAGATTTTTGTGTAACTTGCATTTAAAATATTGGCACGATGTCCATCACTTCGCATCCACCCATCCATTACCATTTCCGGTGAAATAGCCCCTTCTGCGATGTTTTCTCCTACGTTCATTTTTCCACCTGCAGAATTATGGCTAAAATCCGTAGTGATTTCCATTGCCCTTCGATCAGAGTATGAAGCCATACTGCTATCCCATGTTAATGCATCCACACCATTATTTGCTCTTTCCTGATTTACCATTGCAAATACCTGTTGAGCATAATTACTATCATAATATCCAGATATATTTGAATTATCATTGCTGTTATCTTCAAATAAAGAATTTAAAAATTCATCTATTTCGTCAGGTGTCATTGAATTAAACATTTCTACTAATTCATCATCTGTAATACCCAAACTGTTAGTATTGGATTTTCCACTAGCCTGAGATACTTGATTTTGAGTATTTGTAGTTCCAGATTTCTTATCACTTTTGCCGGATTTCTTTTCATTTGCAGTAACATCACTTGTCTGTAAAATCAGACCCGTCTTTTCGATCAGAGCGGCTGCATCCAAACCTGTATATGTTACCGTCACTTCATAATCTGCCTTGTTTTCGTTTCCAGCCTGATCCAGCACTGTGCAGTGTACATTTAATACTTCAACCGGGTTTTCTTTCTGCAGATTAAAAGATTTCTGCTCAAATTCGTAGCTGATCGCATTGTCTCCGCAAAATGCATCACTGGCTGCCGCCCACTCCGCATTTGAAAAATCCGGAAGCTCATGCAGCATGTCTGCAATCTTTTCCGCATCATCCGTGTTGATGTCGTCAATACTGATCCCGGATGCATCCACATCCAGATCGATCACATTCTGTGCCAGCTCAGGAGCTGTGCCATCCACGTAAACGTTTAATGTTATATCTGTAAAATTGCCTTCACTATCTTTTACCTGGGCTGTCACTTCATAGCAGCCTTCTTCATCCAACTGAACACTTTCTTGATAGTCTGCTTCATCATACGAATCAGTAGTATCTACCACCGCTTTTTTCTGCAGCATATCATCATAATCACAGGCTGCAAGATCATCCTTCCTCTCACAAGAAACGATCCCACTGGAAGTTTCCGATGCATCTTTGATCTCCGTTACCAGATCATCCACGATCAGAGTTCCCGGCTGCATGTAGATATAATCTTTTGCTTTGCATTGCGGTGAAGTCGTATCCTTCACTTCTACCGTAAATGGATAATTTTTCCCATCATATGCAACGGCAGCATTGTACGAACCAACTTTTGTTTCATCTACTGCTGACAGATCAAGGCTTGCACCCTTTAAGATTTTCTCATCCGGATCCTGCAGATAATCTGCAACATTTTCCGACAGCTCATCGCCAAGCTCCAGTGTCACTGTGCTCTGCGCGAGTTCCACCTTGGAACATCCGGCAATGCCAGCCACGCTTAAAAAAGTCATTCCTAAAAGTACGAATTGTTTATTTTTATAACTTGTGTTCTTCATTTTGTGACCTCCAAATGTATTTTCTTATTATAATATAAATGTACCACAATATCAAGAACATTTGTTCTGTCACAAAAAAGAGAAGCAAAAATCATTTTTCCTCTGATTTTTGCTTCTCTTTTTTGTGAAAATTTCATTTTAAAATTTATAGATATCCTATAACATCACAATCGGCATATGCCAAAATGCTCCAAACTCCGCTTACTGTGCCACAGTTCCATCCGTTGTCTGCGCTGCAGGATCTGCAGGAGCAACTGTTGAGCCATCTGCAGGGGCTGTTTGGTCTGCCGCAGGCTGCTGTGCAGCCGCTGCAGCGCCACTCTTTAAGGCTGCCAGCGCTGCCTCATCATCCACAAGTGTCTGATAATTGGTAACATAACTTTTTGCTGTATCCGATAACGCATCGTATGCTGTTCTTGCAGCCACGATAACAGGTTCGCTTTCTAATGTAACAGTTCCGATACTGTTGATCGTATTTACAACCGCAGCTGCCTCTTTCTGTTTCACACTGTCGCTTTCCGTTCCCGGAAGGTTATAAACAAGGACGCAGTATCCCTTGTCGATTGTCTCATAGATTTTCTTGGCTGCCGAATATGGAAGGTTGATACATCCATGAGAACCTCTGGTCTTATAAATATCTCCTCCAAAAGCTTTTCTGGAAGTCAGGTCATGCATTCCGATGTCGCCGTTAAATGGCATCCAATATGTAACAGGAGTTTCATAATCCGGTCCACGTAAAACAGCATTCAATGTTTTATAGGTAAGCATAAATGCTCCGCCTGGTGTTGCGTGCCCTTTTGCCACGTTTCCGGATACAAAATCAGACTCTGTCACAAGCACACCATCTTTATAAAGGAACAAATGCTGTGCAGTAAGGTTAATCTCCACATAGGAATTACCGTAATCATTTTCGCCATGGCTGTTCGCAGTCTGGGAATAAACCGGTTCACGTTCCACTTTTTTTCCGGCTTTCAGATCATCTAAAATCTGTGCCACTTCCTCGGAATTGTTGATTTTCCATCCATAAGGTCCATTGGAGATCGTCACAGTGGAACCATAAGATGTTTTCAACTCTTTCGGTTTATAACAGGTATTATATTTACTTGCAAGCTCCTTTACAAAGGAAAGAACACCTTCCTCGTCCACCACAAGATTTAAATCATCGTCCACGGAAAGCCACTCGGAAATACGCTCCCCATCCAGCACTTCTTTTGCAACGTCAAAATCATAAGTGATCGTAGTTCCCACATAGCTGTTCATCTCATCAATGACTGCCAACAGTTTTTCATTATCGTCTTCAACCTTCGGCTTCACATAACAGTCTGCCTCATCCAGATCAAGTTCATCTGCGAGAACTAAAATGGAATCCTCCACCGCTTTTTTGAATGCACTTTTATCAATGGTCGTACCATAATCTGCCGGAACTAAAGAATATCCATCTGCTGTGTACGCTGAAACCGTTGCATCCACGGGTTCACGCTGTGCACCAGCCTGCATACAGTTTAACGCCTGAAGCTCGCTGTCCAATGCATTCTCATCAAATGTCACAACCTTAGCCAGTTCCAGATTCTCATGTTTAAACAGTGTAACCACCCATGCGAAACCATTCTGTCCATTCAATAATTCTTCCACTTCGCCATTGAACACCGGTGCAATTTGAATAGCATCTCCTGCAATGCTTTCCTGTCCCTCCTCACGTTCCACGAGATTCAGCACATAGCTGTCAATCTCCTCTGTGATGAGCTGCTCCATCTTTTCTACCGACTTACCACCGGCTTTTATTCCATCGATGGTCGTACCAAAGCAGAAATGGCTCTGGAAAAAGATTCCAAATCCAACATAAACAACAGCCAGACATGCCACGACAATTCCAATCGTCATAAAAATCTTCTTTTTGTCTCTGGATTTTACTGCCGTATTTGCCTGTGTCAGATCCTTTTTTTCTTTTTTCATAATTTTTCCTCTCACTCTTTTGTAGCTTATTCAAAAAGACGTATCAATATGCGCCTATTTTCAGCAAAACCATACTCTATTATAGGTAGAAAAAGGGCTTTGTCAACAATTTGCGGCAATCGTAATATTTGCGTAATGAATTTGTTTCAATTCGTAACAATGATGGTAAAATTTTTCTTCTGAAATTGTTTGTAAGGTTGCACAAAAACCAGACATTTACCTTAAGAAATCTTTAAATATTCAATAATCTTTCTTAAAAAAAGAGAAAGGGAATTGTTTCCTAAAAATCACTATGCTATAATCGCACAATGTAAGGAAAAAGAATTTATTTTTTATAAAAATGTGTTAGGAAGGTGATATTTTGAAGACAGATATGAAAAGCAGACTCAATGCTTTTATCGAGAAAAACAGACATGGTTTTTTACTTCTTTATTTTTGTATCTATTTTCCATGGTTTCATCATCTGGAACGAACCGTGACCACGCATTTTCATGTGATACATACTGCATTGGATGACAGGATCCCATTTTGTGAATACTTTATTGTTCCTTATCTTTTATGGTTTGGATATGTTGCGTGGGCAGTCGGATATTTTTATTTTAAAAATAAAGATGAATATTTTAAACTCTGTGCAATGCTTTTTACCGGAATGACCGTTTTCCTTGTGATCTCAACGATCTATCCGAATGGTCACTATCTGAGACCAGCTTATTTTGAACATAATAATATTTTTATCCAGATGGTAAAATGGCTGTATGCAACGGATACACCGACAAACCTGTTTCCAAGCGTACATGTCTTTAACTCCATCGCCGTGAATATTGCCGTATGGCACAGTGACAATTTCAAAAAGAACAAAGCTGTACGCTATGGTTCCGCTGTTTTGATGGTACTCATTATCTTATCCACAATGTTTTTGAAACAGCACTCCGTTTTCGACGTTGTCACCGGTATGGTACTTGCCGTATTTATGTACTCCGTTGTATACACAACCAACTGGGCTGCTGTCACCGTTGCAAAACCGGTGCGCAAGCCAAGACAGATCTAACTATGTTTTTACCACAATTTCAGTAGCTGGATTCCTGTTTTCATAACTTTATACTTCACATCCTCAAGTTCTGCTGCAGCATTTTTCAGCTCCTTGCGGATTTCAATATGCTGCGGGCAATGCTTCTCACACTTTCCACAGGAAATACACTGGGATGCACTGCTCGTATCTTTTCGAAATGCAGTACACTGCAGGTAATCTCTTCTTCCCGATTTTTTTCCTTCGGAATACATCGCATTATAACAGCGGAATGTACCCGGAATATCCACTCCTTTTGGGCATGGCATGCAGTAACCACATCCTGTACATCCCACTTTTACATTTTTCTTAATCTCATCTTTTACCTTTTCGATCAGCTCCCGGTCGGATGGTGTGAGACATCCCACCAGTGACTCGCTGGCAGTTTTTACATTCTGTTCCACCATCTCCATGGAATTCATGCCGGAGAGCACACAGGTCACTTCCGGCTGGTCGTAAAGCCATTTCAACGCAAGTTCTGCCGGAGTGCGATGTTTTTCATCCCTGCGGAATAACTCTTTCGCAGATTCCGGGAGAAGGTTCACCAGACGTCCGCCACGAAGCGGCTCCATGATAATAACCGGAAGTCCTTTCCGGTTCGCATAACGCAGTCCTTCCACACCAGCCTGAGAATGTTCATCCATATAATTGTACTGGATCTGACAGAAATCCCAGTCGTAAGCATCTACTAACTGACAGAACATCGCGGAATTACCGTGATAGGAAAATCCGATCTGCCGAATCTGCCCGGACGCTTTCTTCTCCCTGATCCACTCTTCCATCCCCAGTTTTTTCAATTTCTCCCAGGTTGGAATGTCCGTCAGCATATGCATGAGGTAATAATCAATGTAATCGGTCTGCAGGCGGCGCAGTTCCTCCTGAAACATTTTTTCCACGCCATCGATCGACTTGATCAGATAATGCGGAAGCTTTGTGGCAAGGTTGATTTTCTCCCTACAATGATTCCGGTGTAAAATTTCTCCCACTGCCACTTCATTTCCGGCATACACGTAGGCAGTGTCAAAATAATTGACCCCCGCCTCAATTGCCGCCATCACTTCTTTTTCTGCTTTGTCAAGGTCTGCGCTGTTCCCCTTTTTCGTAAAACGCATACAGCCGTAGCCAAGCGCAGAAATATCGTTTCCATATTTATCTTTCCGATATTGCATGCTGCTATCTCCTCTCGGTGTTTAATGCCTCCAGTTCTTCCATCCAGATCCGTGCAGACGCATCCGAAGGCATACGCAGATCTCCGCGCGGAGAGACAGCAACGCTTCCGACTTTTGGTCCATCCGGCAGGCAGGAACGTTTGAACTGCTGTGCAAAAAATCTGCGGTAAAAAGTTTTTAACCATTTCAAAATCGTTTCATCATCATAAGTTCCCGCAAAAGCAACTTTCGCCAGACGGTAAATCTTTGCCGGCGCATAGCCAAGACGAAGCATATGATACAGATAAAAATCATGTAATTCGTAAGGTCCGACCAAATCTTCGGTCTTCTGGGAAATCTTCCCATCCTCCGGCGGCAAAAGTTCCGGTGAAACCGGTGTATCCAAAACATCGAGAAGAACTGCTTCCAACTCTTTATCGCCACAGGTATCCGCATAATAACGGACAAGATGGCGTACCAGTGTCTTTGGAACAGACGCATTCACTGCGTACATGGACATATGATCTCCGTTGTAAGTCGCCCAGCCGAGTGCCAGCTCCGAAAGATCGCCTGTGCCGATGACCATGCCTCCGGTCTTATTTGCAATGTCCATAACAATCTGGGTTCTCTCACGTGCCTGTCCATTCTCGTAAGTCACATCATGCACTTTCGGATCCTGTCCGATATCCCGGAAATGGATATTGACTGCATCCCTGATACTGACTTCCATAAAGTCCGCATTGAGGCATTTGATGAGGCTGACCGCATTATCGTAAGTCCGGTCAGTCGTTCCAAATCCCGGCATTGTCACAGCCTTAATATTTTTATGGTCCATGCCAAGCAGATCAAATGCGCGCACCGTCACAAGCAGCGCCAGCGTAGAATCCAGTCCGCCGGAAATACCGATCACGGCAGATCTGCAGTGCGTGTGCTCCAGACGTTTTTTCAGTCCCATCGCCTGAATGGATAAAATCTCATCACAGCGGCGCTCTCTGTCTGCCTTGCTGCCCGGAACAAACGGCATTGGATCGATATACCGGGTCAGTTCCGTATCTTCTATTTTCAATGCAAACGGAATTTCCGTGTAACCGTCCATTCTGGTTTCAAATGTAGTCATTCTGCGGCGCTCTGCATTCAGACGCAGAACATCGATCTCCGAATAAACCGTTTCATTTGCAAACCGCTTTGCTTTCTTTAAAACCCTTCCATTTTCCGCAATGATATTGTGCGCAGAATAGACGACATCCTGCGTGGATTCCCCATCTCCGGCACTCGCATAAATATAGCCGCACAGAAGCCTTGCGGACTGTCCGCCAACCAGCTCCTCGCGGTAAATGTCTTTTCCGGTCGTCTCATCCGATGCTGACAGATTGACAATGACATCCGCACCGTTTAACGCATGACGGATACTCGGCGGTTCCGGTGTCCAGAGATCCTCGCAGAGTTCCACACCGATTTTCAGTTCCGGCATGGTCTGACAGGTAAATAATAACTTTTTGCCCATTGGAACCACTTCTTCTCCAAGATTTACCTGCACCGTTTCATCCATTCCTCTTGTAAAATGTCTCGCCTCGTAAAATTCATTGTAATTTGGCAGATATGTTTTCGGCACAAAACCAAGCACTTTTCCATTGCTTACAGCGGCAGCCACATTATAAAGCTTTCCGTTGTATTCAAATGGAAGTCCCACAAACACGATACAGTCCAATGCAAATGTAAAAGCTGCGATCTCAAGGAGCGACTTTTTTGCTTCACGCAGCATTTTTTCCTGTAAAAAAAGGTCACTGCATGTATAACCCGTAATGCAGAGTTCCGGGAGCACAATGATCTTTGCCCCCGCCTGCTCTGCCTTTTTGATCTCTGCGCAGATTAACGCAGTGTTCTCTTTCGTATCCGCAACTACAATTTTCGGGGTGACGGCTGCCACCTTGACAAATCCCTGTTTCACTACTTTCTCATCTCCTTCAGTTCGTCCACTTCAAAATGATATGCCTTGTTACAGAACTGGCATTTTACTTCAATCGCTTCACCATCGTTGATAATATCGTCCAAATCTTTTTTGCTCAAGGTTGAGATTGCACGGGAAACGCGCTCTTTGGAGCAGTCACACTGGAATGCTGCCGGGAGTGTATCCGTGATCTCTAGTCCAAAATCACCCAGAATGATCTCTAAAATCTGTTCCGGCGTATTGCCCTCTTCCAGCATCTCAGTCACAGATGCAATCTCGCTGATTTTTTTCTCCAGTGCATCCACAACTTCATCCGGGGTAAATGGCATCAGCTGAATGATAAATCCACCTGCCTGCTTTACAGAACCGTCCACATCTACTAAAACACCCAGTCCTACTGCGGAAGGAACCTGTTCTGAAGTTGCAAAATAATAGGTTAAATCCTCTGCGATCTCTCCGGTCTGAAGTGCGATTTGTCCTACATAAGGCTCTTTTAAGCCCATATCCTTGATCACACTCATGACGCCAAGTCCAAGTGCCCCGCCTACGTCTAATTTTCCCAATGCATTTGGCGGCAGTTCCACATCTGCCACTCTCGGAAATCCCTTGACATGTCCTGCGGAATCTGCTGTCACGGTCAGTCCCTGCGCCGGTCCCTGACACTGGATCTGTACTGTGAGAAGATCCTTCTCACCCTTCATCATGGTTCCCATCATGGCCGCACCAGATAATAATCTACCCAGAGCTGCTGTGATCACCGGGCTTGTGTTATGGTCTTTTCTTGCCTCTTCCACAATGTTTTTGGATGTGATTGCAAATGCGCGGATGGAATGATCTGCCGCAGTTGCTCTTACAATATAATCGTTCATGTTTTTCCTCTTTTCCTGTTATTTTATATTAGGCAATTGCGAACCCCCTCATAATCTTTTTTCAATTGTTCAAAATTAACAAAAACATTCAAGACACGCTCTCGCTACGTGTCGCTCGCAGCGGTACTAAGAAGCCAGGCACAACTTTCCGTTGTACCAGCCTTCTAAGTACCAATCGAACTTGTTCGATTTTGGCTCACCCAGTGTCTTTCATGTCTTTTGTCAATTTTTCACAATTCAATTTAGGTTTTTATGGGTTTCGCAATTACCTATGTTATTCTATATTTTCTGTTATATCATGTGCAAAGGCTGCACATGATCGACATTCGCCGTTCGCCGAATGCATAAATGCATTCTTCTCACTTGCGCTCATTATATCATATTCCTTAAATCACCTTCGGTCTTGCAATGATATACATGCGCTCACTCTCTGCCGTCACCGGATCATGGGTAAACGCGTCATACGCTGCCACAAACTCCATGCCTGCCTGCAAAAGCAGCTCTTTCACCTGCTCTAATTCGTAGGCTTTCTGATAATGAAGTTCCTCGTATTTCCGATAGAGGTCACTTTCCTCCCGGATAAAAAGCGTCAGGTCATACTCATTGACCATCTCATCCTCATAAAAATAGTTTTCCCAGATGAAACTGCTCTCTTCCCGGTTTTCACTGATGGTGCATTCTCCCATCAGATCCCGGTATTTATGCACGGTGTTCAAATCAAAAATAAACACACCGTCCTCTGCGAGATATTCTTTTACCAGTTCAAATACTTTTTTCAGATCTTCCGGTTCCAAAATATAGTTCATCGAATCGCAGACACTTACAATTGCCCGGATATTTCCAAACAATTCCAGCTCCCGCATATCCTGAAGAAGATATAAAATATCATTCCGCTCTTCTTCCTCCTGGCGCTCTCCTGCGATCTCTAACATTTCGGCAGAATTGTCCACTCCCACCATATCATAGCCTGCATCTGCCAAAAGCCTTGTCATTTTTCCAGTACCACAGCCGAGTTCCACCACGGTGCCATCTGTCACCTGATACTCCTTTAACAGACTGATAAGATATCTGCTCCACTCCTCATAAGGTACATTATCCATAAAAAGATCATATACCTGTGCAAAACTGCTGTATGCTTCCAATGTTTTCTCTCCTTGATTATTTTTTCACGAACCCTTATACTACAAGTAGTATTTTAAAGTGAGGTTTTTTATGCCCGAGAATTACGACCATTATATCACAAAAAACATAAAAGCATTATATAAACGGCGACTTTTTTCACCAATTGTATATCTGATCATTGTGATCGTCCTATGGCATGTATTTTCACTGACGGATCTTTTATTTCCGGTGCATCTGACGGATGATGTCCCACTGGAATCCGCCTACCGCAATGACGCTGCCAACATGCATACCACACTGACAGATTTAAAATTCACCGGATACACCAGAAGCAACTTTGCCGGGACTTCCGGTTATTATTATTACACAATCCGGAATGATGAATGTATCATCGTACTGCTTTCTCCTTCTACCTGTGAAGAAGGGCTTCCTTCCATTGATGAAGTAAAATTGACGGGAAAAATCAAAAAGTCCTCTGAATCTTTCCATGCACTTTTAAAAAATATGGCAGAAGATTTAAGCTGGACAGAAAGCGGTATTCAGAGTAAGGTATCCGGATATTATATCAGTGAACCGGATTACAATCGTACCATAAATACGATTCTTTTTACAGTCATATTTGGCACAGGTATTTATGCGATTCTTTGTCTTGTGCTTTATATTCTGTTTATTTTCTTTCCGGTACTCTCGCCGTGCTGTCAGGATCTCGCCCTGTTTGGCAATCCGAAGAAGCTGCTAGAGCAGGCGGAAGAAGAACTTGCAACACTTCCTCAGTTAGCAACCGAGGATATGTTTATCACAGAACATTATTTTATTGAAACCTCTATTTATGGAAATGCGATCATCCCGATCGACCAGATTATATGGATTTATAAGTACTCCACTCTCCATAAGTTTTTCTGGTATCATTTCAGTATTTCCTATACACTGCATATCAGCGCCAACAGGCATTTGTATATCCAGTGCCCGAAGAATATAAAATCTGACATTGATGGTATCATGGATTACCTTGCGGAGGCAAATCATAACATTCTGGTCGGATTCAATGAGAAAAACCGGTTGGAAGTACAGAAAATACAGGGAACGCCGATGAACTTTGAGAAATTTATCGCCTTCCTAAAAAAGCGGATTTGATGTCAACCGGAGTTTAACTTACGTAGTGTCGCAGATTTTGTGGTGCTTTTATGGGTTGTGAAGGGCAGATATAAGCGCCCTCTCACAAGTCAGAATTTTATATGTAATAAAAAAGAAAAACGGTACAAACGAAATATTATGTTTCTGTTCGCTGGACATTCCGATAGGCTTCTAAACAACAATCTTGAGAAGCAGAGGCTTCCCACGATTGTTAGAATCCTATCTCCATAGCTCACAAAGAAAATAATATTTGTTTATACC
>OGIO01000136.1_pt1 | contig 100116 bp, 85 predicted proteins | sample 1571841 | NCBI WGS metagenome assembly OGIO01 (sample SAMEA2582111, study PRJEB24529) | metagenome | biome: Human gut stool | place: China | collected 2011
GTCAATGGAATTCGTGTTGCTCACATGCTATCTTTTATTTTTTCTCTAAATACTCAATGACCTTCAACTCATACAATTTTATAATCTTTTGCTGTTAATGTAAATTCTACTCCATCGCTTACATATACTTTATTGTTTTTATCTACAAAAACAGCCTTTGCATTATATTTCTTTAACAATTTCTGACTTTTCTTTACTCCTAAACTGAAACATGCTGTAGATAGTCCGTCTGCGTTGAGTCCTGAATTGCAAATGATCGTGCAGGATCTGATGTCTGTTTTTACACTGTATCCTGTTTTAGAATCTAAGATATGGAAGTAGCGTTTGCCTGTCTTTTTATCTGTAAATATTTTTTCATAATCTCCAGATGTTGAAATGCTTGTGCCGCTTTTGACTTTGATCCCTCCTAGGACTTCTCCGTCTTTGCCGTTTGGATCTTGGATCCCTACGTTCCAGTCGGAGCCGTCAGATTTTTCTCCATAAACTACAATGCTTCCTCCTAGAGCTACCATGGCTCCTGTGATTTCTTTGTCTTTTTTGATCATCTTGATGGCTTCGTCGGTTCCGATTCCTTTTCCATAGGCTCCAAGGTCTATCTTGGTATTTTTGTCGCATGCAAGGATTTCTCCGTTGTCTTTGACTGTGACATGCTGGCTGTTTTCTGACAGATCTCCGCTGATCGCTTTCTTGATCTTATTTGCATCTGGTACTTTGGGATCGCTTGATTCAAAATCCCAAAGTTTTGTTAATGCTCCGATCGTTGGATCTACCGTGTTTCTTCCGTCTGCATAGGAGTCCTGACTGATCTTGATCGCTTGTTGTAACCAGTTTTTAAGATTCCCTGTGACTTTTGTTTTTCCGTTGTTTTGTTCTAATTTCTGATTGATTTTTGAAACCTGGGAACTTTTTAATCTCCATGACAATTGTTGTTTTTCAAGTTTCTTTTCCATGTCGATGATCTTTTGTTCTGTCTGTTCCAGATCATCGCTTGTTCCATAGAGTGTAATGTTCGTTACAGTTCCCATTGCAAAATCTGTATGGCTGTATGATGTCGATTCCTTTTTGCATCCTGTCATCATAGATGGGATCATACTGATGCACAAAATACTTGCGATCGTTTTTTTCAATGTAAGTTTCATATTCTTTACTTACCCCTTCTTTATAAATTTACATACTGCCATCCATACTCTTTGTAAGCTTTGATCTTTAATTTATTCTGACTAACATATTTTTGTAAGACTTTCTTTCTCTGATTTTGTGTGACAGAATCCTTCATCATCCTTATTGCAACATCAGGATATCCTTTACATAACTTCCAGATCGATCTCTCCTGAGATTCTCCATCTTCTGCGTATCTTGTCTTGGTTACTCGATAGCCGTCTTTTGTTTTCTTCAGATACATGACCCCTGGATAACTTCCACCAGAATAGTTCTTTAACAGACTTCCATAACGATAATATGTTTCACTCCAGAAGTTCGCATAAACTTCTGCTCCGGATTTTGTTTCAACGATCTTATAAATATTCAGCATTGGGATTGTAACAAGTCCTTCTTCTTTATCTTCGTCAGATCTCTTTTTTGTCTCATCAAAGACTGCCTTGATCCTTAAGTCTTTCCCTGTATATTCGTATTCTGGAAGTTTGGTATTAAGTTTTATTTTGTCGGATGTTTTAAGATCTACCATTTCACTTTGTATGTCTGGCTGGTTTTCTTTTCCTGATAAAGTATATAGTTTTAGGCCGTCTTTGTCTACCACTAACACCGATTGTTTTCTGATTCCTTTGGAATCTTTCCACTGATATGCATACTTACTTGATGAGACATCCATTGCACGAATCTTATCTCCGATCTTTCCAGGTATGCTGTCCGATTCTTTTTGTGTATGTTTATGATCTTTGATGATTGTCTGATACAATTTGTCTTTTTCACTGATCTGTTTGGATGGCGTGATTTTTGCAAATTTCATGTTATCACACCGTTTGAGCGAATATGCATAAATATTTCCGTTTACTTTTCCTTGTAATTGATTGTAAATGATCATCCATTTCTGATCTTTCGACACCTTTATAGCCGTCTCAAGTCCTGGATTTTCTTCATCTCCTTCACTGTAGAAATGATCACATCCGATTTTGTCAAGATCTACTGCAGCAATGACTTTCTTCTTTGTTCTATCATAGATCACACTTCCGACAGAGTCTGAAAATACGGCAAGGTTATCTGAGCAATACGACAATTCTATTCCTTCATTCTGAAACAACCTATTATTTTTTGCCCTGTAAGAAAGCCAGGCACAGATCTGTGCTGCAGATGCTGACTGATCGCTTTTTTTGATCGTTGCATAGACTTCATTTTTCTGTGCCTGACTACTCTTACCCTTCCCACACCCTGTAAACAACGATGTTGCCATAACAGCACTCATCAATAGTAAAGTACCTTTTCCACACTTTCTCATCTTTGTTCCTCCTTATTCTCTTATTGTCTCCTATCTTATTGTTTTCAACTTTATTATACAAAGAAAAAGCATCAAAAAAGAAAACAAAATCTTAAGATTCCTCTACATAATTCTTAATGATTTTGTTTTCTTCTTGTATACATTATAATTCTATGATCTTGCCATCACAGATCGTATATTTTACTTTTCCTTTTAATTTCCATCCTGTAAATGGAGAGTTCGTTGCTTTGGATTTATATTCCTTGACTTCCCATTCTTCCTCTGGATCAAACAAGACAACATCCGCAGGTTTCCCTTCCTGCAATCTTCCTTGTTCCATATTATATAGTTTTGCTGGATTGATCGTCATCTTCTCCAGAAGCTGCATCATAGAAAGATATCCTTTCTCCACAAGTTCTGTGACTCCAAGTGCCAGCGATGTCTCGATTCCTGTAATGCCACTTGGTGCCTGATCTAATGGTTTGTCTTTCTCTTCTTTGGAGTGTGGGGCGTGGTCTGTCGCAATGATCTCGATCGTACCTTCCTGTAATCCTTTGATGATCCTCTGACGGTCTTCTTCTGTTCGAAGTGGCGGGTTCATTCTTGCCAGTGTTCCGTATTTTAATACGGCCTCTTCTGTCAACGTGAAATGGTGTGGAGACGCCTCTGCGTAAACATTCGCACCTTTTTCTTTGGCTTCTTTCACGTAATCTACCGCAACACCAGAGCTGATATGCTGAATATCGACTTTCGCTCCTGTTTTGACTGCTAATTCACAGTCTCTCTTTACCATCACGGCTTCTGCCAGGTAAGAAGCTCCACCATAATTTAACTGTTCGGAGACTTTTCCCTGGTTCACTCCTGGCTGTTTAATATATGCAGGATCTTCTTCATGAAGACTGATCGGTACATCTAATTCTTTGGCTTTCTTCATGGCTTCTTCTACGAGCTTCTCATCCATCAGTGGAATTCCATCGTCTGTAAATCCACGAACCCCTGCTTCATAGAGTGCATCCATGTCTGTTAATTCTTTTCCTTCAAATCCTTTGGACACAGCTGCTGCCTGCCATACTTTGATCGGAAGTTGTTCACATCTGTCTTCAATCTCTTTGTAAATATCCACAGAATCCACGACAGGCTTTGTATTTGCCATACATACTACCGTCGTAAATCCACCAGCTGCTGCCGCAGCAGAACCTGTCTGTAAATCTTCCTTATATGTAAATCCCGGATCGCGGAAATGTACATGTACATCGATCAATCCAGGGGCTGCGATCATCCCGGAAGCATCAATGACCTGTTCAATGCCAGAGACATCATCTACCTTACCGATCTGTCTGATTCTCTTCCCGTCTAATAAAATATCTGTTACCTGATCGAATCCGCTTTCTGGATCCATCACTCTTGCATTCTTAATTAAAATCATCTCTGCCTCCACGATCATATGTTTTATTTTACCTGTTCTTTCACTGCTTCAGCGACAGTTTCTAAATTATCTTGTGTCAGTTCTTTTTCTGATTTCACGACAATAACATAGTTATTTCCGCTCTTTGATGTGATCGTCCCAAATGCATTGTATGCTGTCTCATCATCAATTTCTTTTGTCATTGGTACAAACGCTACTTCTTCTGTCTCGATCGTATCTCCGATCTCGTAATTATGTCCTTTTTCTTCCAGTGCCATTACCTCATTAGAGATTGTTTCATCTAGATCTTCTTCCATGATCTCCTCAGATTTTCCTTCACACTGCTGAATGCTGACATTCATTCCATTGACTTCAAAACTGTGATCAGAGGCTTTGGTCGTGATCTTCTGTTTGATCGCAAATCCTCCTGCTACAGATAAGCAGATTCCTACAATGGCTAAAAACTTTTTGTTAAAAATAATTTTTCTCATGGTTCTATCCCTCCTTGAATGCTGGCATTTTAGTCAGATATAGTATACCCTATTTTATAGATAAATTGCGAGCTATTTTTTTCTTAATTTTTTCTTTCCAAAAAATATTCCCTTTACCTGATAGAAAAGATTTTGTTTTTGTGTCTTCTCTTTTGGAGCAAGTCTTTTTGCTTCATTTAAAAAGTGGATCTGTGAATTCATATTATCTTCACGTTTTTTCTTAGTTGTATATTCTCCGTTGGAAAGCAGTACCTGTGCCTGAATGTTATCCTGCTTCATCACATTGATCATCTTCAGGATTCTTTGTTTTAACCTTGGATCATAGATTGGTGCTGCGACTTCAACTCTTCTTCTTGTATTCCTTGTCATCATATCCGCAGATGAAATATAAATCTCTGTATCATCTCCAACTCCAAATGCATAAATCCTTGAATGTTCCAGAAATCTTCCGACAATGCTTTCTACACGGATATTCTCTGTCTTCCCTGGGATTCCAGGACGAATACAGCAGATTCCACGAATCAGCAGAAATATCGGAACTCCTGCATTTGACGCCTTCGATAACTCATCGATGATCTTACGATCTGTTAAAGAGTTCATTTTCATAAAGATCCCACATGGCTGAAAGCTTTCTGCTTTCATTTTTTCACGTTCAATCCTTTTTATGATCCCATCCTGAAGACTTGATGGTGCCACAAGAAGATGTTTATACGTTCCTTGAAGATTAAATGTTGCCATATTGTGAAAGAAAACAGATGCATCATGTCCAATTTCTTCGGATGCTGTCATAAGGCTTAAATCTGTATATAATTTCGATGTACTTTCATTGTAATTTCCTGTTCCGATCTGTGTGATGTAATAAATTCCACGACTGTTTTTCTTCGTGATCAGACAAACTTTAGAATGAACTTTGTAATCTTCCATTCCATACATAACCTTACAACCAGCTTCTTCTAAGATTTCAGAATAATTGATGTTATTTTCTTCATCAAATCTTGCCCTAAGTTCCATCAATACAAGAACTTCTTTTCCATTTTCCGCTGCCTCACATAGATATTTGACGATCCTTGCCTGCCTTGCCAAACGATAAATGGTGATCTTGATAGAAAGAGTTTCTTTATCCTTTGCACTTTCTTTCAATAATTCAATAAATGTATCCATACTGTCAAACGGAAAGAATAATAATTTATCTTCCTCAAGAATCTGTTTTGTCACACTGACTCCTGGAATAAAATCTCTGTTTAACGCTGGTACAAATGGACGATAGCATCCATTTTTTCTCTCTTCTTTTGACACTTTATCTGTCAGCTTGTAAACATATTTTAAATCCAACGGCGCCTGGCTTTTAAAGATGTCCTGTTCTGAAATATTTAAACGTTCTGAGAGGTATTTTTTAATCTCTTTATGACGATTGCCCTCAATTTCTAAGCGAACTGGTTTTAATCTGGCCCTCATCTTAATGATCTTCTTCATATGTGTACGATAATCATCCGTTGATTCATAAATCTCATCATCTGGATTGATATCAGCACTTCTTGTAATACATAAAACTGCCTTTTCTTCTACCGTATAATTCTCAAATAATTCATCGCAGAAATACAAAATGATGTCTTCTAAAAGTACATATCTTCTTCCTTCCCCTGATAGAAAGATCATACGCTCCACATCTTTTGGAAGTCCAATGATCCCAAAAGAGATCTTTTCTTTCTTCTTTAAGATCAATCCGATCTGCAATACTTTATTCGGAATATGAGGAAATGGATGCTGTTTCCCGATCACGATCGGAGAAAGTACTGGCAGTATCATCGCCTCATAATATGTCTTTAATTTTTTCTTTTCCTCTTTTTCTAATTCCTCGATCTGACAGCGTTTGATCTTCTTGTCTGCTAGTTCTCTGGATACTTTTGCAAAGATCTTATCTCTTAATTCATACAGTGGTCTGACATGTTTTGCGATCTCATCTAACTGTTCTTCTGGGGTCAGATCCGAACGGATATCTCTGTGATTATCATGGATCAGACTCATTTCATGAATGCTGCCCACTCTGACCATAAAAAATTCATCCAGATTGTTCGTAAATATCTCTAAAAATTTCAGACGTTCAAAAATAGGAACGTTTTTTTTATCTGCTTCTCTTAAAACACGCTCATTAAATTTCAACCAGGATAATTCCCTGTCCTGTGTGTAAGAAAAATCATAGTTTTTGTTCATCATCCTGCCCTCCATCATTCATTCTATTTCCTATGAAAAAATCCGGAGAGATATTGATATTCCCCCGGATTCTCATTCTTATTAATATGCAAATTTTTCTGCAAAATATGCTTTCAGATCTTCAATCTTAACACGTTCCTGTTCCATTGTGTCACGGTCACGAACTGTAACAGCTCCATCTTCTAAAGAATCGAAATCGAATGTTACACAGTAAGGTGTTCCAATCTCATCCTGTCTTCTATAACGCTTACCAATATTACCACGTTCGTCGAATTCACAGTTATATTCTTTCGCTAATTCTTCATAAACCTTCATAGCACCATCGCTTAACTTCTTAGATAATGGTAAGATACCGATCTTAACAGGTGCTAATGCTGGATGGAAATGAAGAACTGTTCTTGTATCTCCGCCTTCTAATTCTTCTTCATCATATGCAGAGCATAAGAATGCAAGTGTTACACGGTCTGCTCCAAGAGAAGGTTCGATCACATATGGGATGTAACGTTCTTTGTTCACATCATCAAAGTATGTTAAATCTTCACCAGATGTATTCTGATGCTGAGTTAAGTCATAATCTGTACGGTCTGCGATACCCCATAATTCACCCCATCCGAATGGGAACATAAATTCAATGTCGGATGTTGCTTTAGAATAGTGAGATAACTCTTCTTTCTCGTGGTCACGCACTCTCATCTCATCTTCTTTGATTCCAAGTGTCTGTAACCAGTTGATGCAGTAATTCTTCCAATATTCAAACCATTCTAAATCTTTGTCTGGTTCACAGAAGAATTCTAATTCCATCTGTTCGAACTCACGAGTACGGAATGTGAAGTTTCCTGGTGTGATCTCGTTACGGAAAGATTTACCGATCTGTCCGATTCCAAATGGGATCTTCTTTCTTGATGTTCTCTGAACATTCTTGAAGTTTACAAAAATTCCCTGTGCTGTCTCAGGGCGTAAGTAAACTGTATTCTTCGCATCTTCTGTAACACCCTGGAATGTCTTGAACATCAGGTTGAACTGACGGATCTCTGTAAAGTTCTTCTTTCCACAAGTTGGGCATACAACATCATGCTCATTGATGAAGCTTTCCATCTCCTCTTTGGACCATGCATCCACAGATCCCTCGATCTCCATTCCATGTTCCTGCATATAATCTTCGATCAGTTTATCTGCACGGAAACGTTCATGACATTCTTTACAATCCATTAATGGATCTGAGAAGTTACCAAGATGTCCTGATGCAACCCATGTCTGAGGGTTCATTAAGATTGCAGCATCAATTCCTACATTATATGGACTTTCCTGAATGAACTTCTTCCACCAAGCTTTCTTTACATTGTTCTTAAGTTCTACACCAAGGTTTCCATAGTCCCATGTATTAGCAAGTCCTCCATAAATTTCTGAACCGCTGTATACAAATCCACGTACCTTGGCAAGGTTAACGATTTTCTCCATTGATAATTTCATAATAGCCTTTACCTCTTCAAATTTTTGTATTATTATAATATTGTATCTTGTAATAAGTAATTTTTCAAGGTATATTTCAAAAGCTTAACGCTTGTAGATATATCAAATATACTGAATGAATATTACTTTTTATATTTTTTTATATTATAATAGTTAATGATATTATTATATGAGATATGAAGAAAGGGAATTTATAACCATGTATCAAATTGACTATACCAATGTTGGTAAAAGAATGAAAACTCTGCGTAAGCAGGCAGGGTACACTCAAGAACAGATCGCTGATGCACTCGATGTAACAGTTGCATTCATCAGCAACATTGAAAATGACCGCGTAAAGATGAACCTTCGTGTACTATCTTATTACGCAAAACTTCTGAATGTATCTATTGATTATCTTCTTCGTCCAGAATCAGATGAGAATGGTGAAAAAGATGATGTACTGAACAAAGAAATTCTTCGTCTATTGGAAAAATTCTCTACAGACGACAAAGAAAAATTTGTTAAAGTTCTTCGCATTTTATGCAAATAGATTACATATCTCAGACATAAAAAGAGCCGGATGACCGGCTCTTTTTTTATTCACTCTTTTTCGTTAAAATCTGATCTTATAAAAATAACAAAGATTTAAATTCATGATTCACATGATAACGCATATATTCGCGAATGATCTTTTTTAATTCCCATAAAACATCCGCACTGACTTTAAAGGTATAAAGCTTCTCGATCGAACTGTAAAGAATGTACTGAAGTGTATATAATGTTGCAGGACTTACTTTCACTTTTCCATGTTCACATTTGTTACATACCACTCCGCTTTCTCTTGCATCAAACCAGATCAGATCTTCCCTGCTCCCACATTTTACACATCTGGATGCTTCGATTCCGATTCCATATAATGCAAGGATCTTAATCTCATAAATACAGCGGACCAATTCAATATCAATCGTCTTTTTTTCTAATGCACGCAGTGTCTGATAGAGTAATTTTAAGATCTCTAACTCATCGTTATTCTCCCTTGTCAGGTAGGATGCAAGTTCACAAAAATAACTCGCATAATAAATGAGATCCAGGTCTTTTTTCAGAGTACCAAAATAATTCTCAACCCCTGCCCACATCAGATTAAAAGAATTTTTTCCCTCATATAAAGAAAACTCTCCAAACGTAAATGGCTGACAGGCTGCCGCATACTGGCTGGTTGCTTTTTTAGCACCTCTTGCAAATGCCGAGATCCTTCCACGTTCTTTTGTAAGAAGTACGATCCGCTTATCATACTCCCCAATATTGCCAGCCTGTAAGACCATTCCCGTCACTTTGATCTCTTGTGACATCTTTATACTTCTTTCTTATCATATCCATAGTTCTTAAGCAGCATATCGCTGTCTCTCCAGTCTTTCTTGACTTTAACCCATAACTGAAGATTTACTTTCATATCCAGAAGATTTTCCATCTCGATCCTTGCCTGTGTACCGATCTTCTTAAGCATAGATCCCTGCTTTCCGATAATGATCCCTTTATGAGAATCTCTCTCGCATACGATCGTTGCATCGATATCCACGATATGTCCATGACGTCTGACTTTCATCGCATCAATGACAACAGCGATCCCATGCGGGATCTCCTGACTTAACAGACGAAGAGCTTTCTCACGGATCAATTCCGCACAGATCTGTCTCTCTGGCTGATCTGTGATCGTATCTTCATCAAAGTACATTGGACCTTCATCTAAATATTTATAAATACTGTCGATGACATCATCCGTATTCTTGCCTTTCAATGCAGATACCGGGATGATCTCTGCAAATTCACATACATCTTTGTATGTATCGATCGCTTCTAAGATGTCTTTTTCTTCTACTGTATCAATCTTGTTGATGACTAAAATGATCGGTGTTTTGATCTTAGATAACTGTTCAATGATATATTTTTCACCACCACCGATGAACGTACTTGGTTCTACTAACCAAAGTACGACATCGACTTCATTTAATGTGCGTTCTGCAACCTGTAACATATAGTTTCCAAGTTTATTTTTCGCCCTGTTGATCCCTGGTGTATCAAGGAAGATGATCTGCCCTCTTTCATCGGTGTACACTGTCTGGATACGATTTCTTGTTGTCTGCGGTTTGCTTGATGTGATCGCGATCTTCTGTCCGATCAGACGGTTCATTAATGTTGACTTTCCAACGTTTGGTCGTCCGATAAATGTTACAAAACCGGATTTAAATTCATTTGCCATAAATTGTCCTTTCCCTGTTTTCTCTATAGTACATGTTTTACTTCGTCAAAATATTCTTTATTCTGATCGATCTTCTCTTCATTTCCAATACAGCAGCGGTTTCCTGCTTCTACTACTGCTTTAACGATCGGTGCTAACGCTCTGATATCTTCCTGTGTACAGGATAATACCTGATCTCTGACCTTCTGAAGATCAGCTTCTGTCTTGCCTAAGAAATATGCATGAAAACTTCTTGCCCCCATATCAACAGCTTCCATTGGCATATCCATGCTTCCGATCGTCCCAATGATATATTTCTTCATATCACGATCATCTGCATCAAAATCTGCCACATAATCTGCTGCCTCGTCGTATACTTTATAAGATTCAGAAAGGTTTGGATCACGGTATGTCACAAACATAGAATCTCCCTGATCTGAGAAACTGCACATGCATCCATACGCACCACCTTTGACACGGATCTGAATCCACAGATATTCATAGGAGAAGATCATCTGAAGCACTTTTAACGCTCCTGTATACTCAAGTCCTGCATCCTTAAAGTTTCCAGCGCATGCCACATACTGAACACCACCTGCAGTTGCAAATCCTTCATTGCTCTTTGTGCATGTAACTTTGACTTTCTCACCTTGTTTCTGGTCTTCATATAATCCTTCGATAAAGCTTTCCACTTCTGCTTTCATGAACTCAGGTGCTTCTTCTTTTCCTGTATAACTGATCGTCATATTTTGTTTTTCAAAGATCATTTTTGCAGCTTCTTTTAAACCATTGACGATATTGTCATATTCTTCATCGAAATCTTCATACCATTTCTTCACAGTCTCATACATCGTGATCCCCTGAATTGCTTCACGGTATGCTGCATACTCTGAGAAATAAGACATTGCACGGTTTGCCGCACTCTTGTGTCCTGTCTCTGTCAATGTGATCTTAAGGTTTGTATAAATCTGTCCGATGATCTCTTTTAGTCGTTTCTTATTATCTAATTTGCTTTCAAATGCCACTTCTTTTAATAAATCAAATGCTTTTTCGATATTAGAATAGAAGCATTTTGTCTTTAAGATAAACATTGGAAGAAATTCATGCACATCCGTTGGCATAACATCCATTGTTGCGCTGATGCCACCTGTCTCAATGCTGATCTCGTTTCCTAATTCCTGATAACTATAGTGTGTTGTATCAACGATCGTTAAGATCTCTGCTAAAAATGATGCATATGGCACGAGATCCATTGGCACATGACTCATATCAAATGCGAGCTTGACGTAAGCGATCTTGTTTGTAAAATACTGATGCCATAATACTTTCACACCACCAAGTTCAGATTCCACATTGGATAATGGTTTGACATCTTTTCTGATATCTTCAATGTCGATCACTGGGATCTTCTCTAATTCTTCTTTTGTAGATGCTTCTTCCTGTGATGCTTTTAACTGTTTCGTCTCTTCGACTAATTTCTTTACTTCTTCTTCGGATAAAGAATCTTTGTAAGCCTTTAATTTATCCGCTTCTTCCTGATCTTTGATCTTCTGTAAGCCTTTCTTTGGCTTCATCACCACGATCGTTTTATGGTTATTATCGATCAGATATTCTTTGATCAGATTCTCAAAATAGCCATTCTCAATCTCTTCTCTTAACTGTTTGAAGATCTCATTTGTCTTGATATGGATAAATGGTTTTTCATCGTCATATAACCAACTATCATACATCTGAAGTCCATACATCAATCCCTTTGGAAAACGTCCAAAGTTTGCTTCTCTGTATTTGAATTCATAGTAATTAAATGCCGCTAAAAGATTTCTTCTTGGAATTCCTTCTTTTGCGATCTTGGCTAAGTTCTTTTCTAAGATCTTAACAAATTCATCTTCCTGATCATCCCTTGCTTCCTGTGCGATCACAGAAAATACTGGCTGCATGATCCCATTATCATAAGAACTTTGAATATCTTTTCCAATCTGTGCATCCATCAAAGCTTTCTTCACTGGTGCTCCAGGTGCATCGAATAATACTCTGTTTAAGATCTCAAATCCTAAGTAAAGTTTTGCATCCAAGCTGTCTCCGATCACTGCATTGTAGGATAAATAAGTCTTTTCTTCTTCGTAGTCATTTTCCCCGACTGGATAATATTCTTCCACTCGTTTTACTTCTGTAAATGGTTTTTGTTTCTCCCATGATGAATCGATCTGTTTCTCATCGAAATCTTTTAAATAATGTTCATCAATAAATGTCAGATATTCATCAACATCCATATCCCCATACAGATAAATATAGCTGTTGGATGGATGATAATAAGTCTTGTGGAAATCAAGGAACATCTCATAAGTTAAATCTGGGATCGCCTTTGGATCTCCGCCTGATTCAAACCCATATGGTGTGTCTTCCAATAAAGACTTCTGAATGATACGTGCAAGCTGCTGGTCTGGAGATGAGAATACTCCTTTCATCTCGTTAAACACAACTCCGTTATATGTCAGAGGAGCATCTTCGCTTAACAGGTCATAATGCCATCCTTCCTGCTTTAAGATCTCTGGCTTCTTATAGATATTTGGATAAAATACAGCATCCAGATAAACATGCACCAGATTAAAGAAATCTTTATCATTCTGGCTTGCAACCGGATAAACAGTCTTATCTGGGTAAGTCATTGCATTTAAAAATGTATTCAGTGATCCTTTGACCAATTCCACAAATGGATCCTTCATTGGGAACTCTCTGGAGCCACAAAGTACGGAATGCTCTAAGATATGAGGAACTCCTGTATCATCTTTTGGTGGTGTACGGAATCCGATCTGGAATACCTTGTTATCATCTTCATTGGAGATCACAACCACTCTGGCTCCCGTCTTATCATGCTTTAAAATGTATCCTGTTCCATTTAATTCTTCGATAGATTCTTGTTTGATGATCGTATATTTATTATTCATAAACCTTTAACAAAATCTCCTTTTTTCTATTCATTGATATCCTTTATGCTACTACAAATGGAACAGATTGAAAAGGGGGTCGGTTTGATTTTTGCATAAAAATACGGCACCGAAAGCTTATTCTCATGCTTTCGATGCCGCATTGATATTTTTTATCGTTTGATTGATCTTACTTTGGAAAAACTGCTGTATCTGTACTTGCCGGATACTTTTTTCATTGTGCGGACCTTAAAATAATATTTCTTTCCTTTTTTTAGTTTTCCTTTGGTATAAGATGATTTCTTAGAGGAAAGTGTTGCGATCTTTTTATATCCTGATTTCTTCTTTGTGGACATATAGATCTGGTATCCACTGACTCCTGAAACCTTCTTATATGTGATCTTGATTGCTTTCTTTCCACTCTTCTTTAAGCTCTTGATCGTTGTCGCCTTGGGTTTAACAACAACTGTTTTCTTTGCTGAACTGTATCCTGCATAAGTCCAGTTTCCGATCTTATAATTTAAATCAACTTTTTCTGAAATTCCCGGGATCACACCTTGTGTTGAATACTGCCACATATGATAACTTCCCCGATATGTACATTTGTTACTATGTTGTGCGATCCATTTTGGGTAATCAGAAAATACAGATGCTGTCAGTTTCGTTTCAAATAAGTATTTGTTACTGTAAACTGCGACATTTTTATATCCATAAGATTCCATCGTATTCAAAAATGTTTTTGCAATATTTCCGATCTGTGTGCTGCTTAGCTGATTTAACATATCAGCTTCCATATCATAATAAATCGGATATGTTAAATTCTTTCCCTGTAAAAGTCTGACGACATGTTCTGCTTCGCTTCTTGCTTTCGCTGTTGTATCAGCTCCAGAATACAGGTAAGTTCCATAAGGGATCCCCAGTCTCTCACATTCACTGGAATTGTAGTCCCAATACTTATCATCTTTATCTGTTTGATTTACACCATATCCACATCGGATGATCGCATAATCTGCCAAAGCACTGTTCTTTACCTGTTCCCAATCGATCTTGCCTTGATGCGAACTTACATCAATTCCCTGCTGTGTTGCATTGGCTGGTTTCTCTGCACCCCAGACTTTGCATGTTGTCTGAAATATCATAAACACGCTGATCAGCAATAAGAGTACCCCAACAACCAATCCGGTAAGCATTCCTAGTTTTTCATTTCTCTTCATCTTCATTTCTGCCTCCTAAGTATGATCGTTTCCTTATTTTTTTCTTCCACATTTATCATATCATATTTTTTTCAGCAGAAAGTGAACATTTTCTTAATTTTTCTGTAAATTTATACACATCCCATCTTGATCATCTCTCTTTTCAGGCGTTTGATGATCTTTTTCTCCAGTCTTGATATGTAAGATTGTGAAATTCCAAGCATATCAGCGACTTCTTTCTGTGTTTTTTCTTTTCCTTCTTTTTGATTGATCCCAAACCTTAATTCAATGATCATTTTCTCGCGGTCCGTAAGGATCGTCATGGCTCTTGTCAGAAGTTTCTTATCTACTTCATGTTCTAAGTCCTTGTAAATGATATCTTCATCGGTTCCAAGGATATCGGATAATAATAATTCATTTCCATCCCAGTCTACATTTAATGGCTCATCGATGGAAACTTCCATTTTTGTCTTGTTATTTCTTCTTAAATACATCAAAATTTCATTTTCGATACATCTGGATGCATAGGTCGCAAGTTTGATCTTCTTTGCTGGGTTAAATGTATTGATTGCTTTGATCAGACCGATCGTACCAATCGAAATCAGATCTTCCACACCGATTCCCGTGTTGTCAAATTTCTTTGCTATGTATACAACCAATCGTAGATTTCTCTCGATCAGCATGCTTCTTGCCGTTTCTTCATTGACAGTTCCTAACATATGGATCATTTTCTGCTCCTCCGCTGTATCAAGCGGTGCCGGAAGTATCTCCGTTCCCCCGATATAATGAATCTCATTTCCTCTTCCAAAAAATGTCCTTCTTCCACTTACCAAGCTCAACTTTAACACAATCATTACCTCCCATTTTTGATCAGATCCGGATGTAGTAACATTTCGTAAGCTCCCCATTTGGAAAGGGATACTTTGGATATGGCGATCACTGCCTTTTTGTGTTCCATTATCCGGTCCTCTTTCGTGATTTTCATATCATTTGCCATCACTGCCGGCATCATCCCATGTTCCCTTCCAACACTTTGATATGGGATCATGCGGATGCCCTCTGCTTCCTGTTTTTCTATCATCTTGAACAACGACTCATGAAAATACTTCAAAAATGTTTCTTCTTCCAGAATACATACTGGCATTTGACTGACTGGTTCATATAAGAAATTTCCTGTATCCAAGAATGCACAAACCTCTAATTTCTTATGCAGGATCGTAAATTCCACTTGATAAAAAGATTCTTTATCGTGATTCATATCTTTTACGGCTGATACATACAAATACCTTACAAGCATGCAGCTGGCTGTCGCAAGGATCAGCCACGGCAGAATGATCTGGCTTTTTATCATTGTAAAGATTCCACCAGTAAATAAACTCAACACCAGAAGATACACGCTGTATTTCCATGCTTTTTTCATTGGAAATGCACAAGATATCTTTACCGTCATAACAATGGAAATGATCATCAATCCTAATTTCAGTACATGATCTTCGTCAAAAAGCTGAAGTATAAGACATCCTGAAAAACTTCCAAAGATGGATGCGGCAAATATTTTATAAAATTTCATCTTTTTATGTATGATCCATTCCAGTAATTTTAGCTGGAACGCGATCATGATCCATTGTTCCAAAAACATTTCGATGAAATACATAATGCAATTATAGAAAATTTCTAAAAAATATTTTGTCATACCATGACGGTAACGCCCTGCAAGTTTTTACAGTTTCTGACGAAAACTTTCTTCTGTCTGCATCATCTGATAAAATAGAAGTTGAAATTTGTAGAAAAATACGATAAGAAAGGAAATTTTGAAATGACTCATGTGATTCATGAAATCCCTCCCGTATATGATGACCGATCAAAGATCCTGATCCTTGGTTCTTTTCCTTCTGTAAAGTCTAGAGAGGGACAGTTTTTTTATCATCATAAGCAAAACCGTTTCTGGAAGGTTCTTGCTGCAGTCTTTGAGGATACTCTGCCTGAAACGATCGAGGAGAAAAAAGAGTTTTTATTAAGACACAACATTGCCATCTGGGATGTGATCGCTTCCTGCGATATTGAAGGTTCCAGCGACAGCAGTATTAAAAATGCAGTGCCAAATGATTTTTCATTCATTTTAAAAACAGCCCCAATTCGCCAGATTTATACCAACGGTGGGACTGCTTATAAACTTTATCATAAATATTGTGAAAAAGTGACTGGATTTGAAGCTGTGAAACTGCCTTCCACAAGCCCTGCGAATGCTTCTTATTCATTAGAACGGCTGATCAGTCAGTGGAATCAGATTTCAAATACCTGACCTGCACCTGTGATATCTCTGACGATATTCTTCCATCTGCGCCCATCTTCACAGTTTAAATAATGATGGTTGATCTTGTAATGCTCAAAGCAATGCATTGGGAATACAACTTTACTGTCCGTATGTTCTAAGAAATAATTCATTCCCCAGCAATACTTATCTTCCTGTCTTGGATCAAGGAGCATAAATGCAAGATCGATCTTCTTTCCTTCCAGATATTTCATCTCATCCTGAAAGGTCTTCTTGTAATATTCATTATCTTCCTCTGGTTCTCCATTCCAATGCCACCAGTTAAGATCCCCTGCATGGTAGATTGTCTTTCCTTCCACTTTCACAAGAAATGCTACTCCCATGTCATTTGATCTTAAAGTTTCTATTTCGATTCCAGCAACTTCCTTTTTTTCATGTGCTTTCATAACGACTGCACCTTCGTTATCTTTGATATCATCAGAAAGAATATAATGAATATCTTTATACTGTTCTTTTAGTTTCCAGATTGCTGGATCATAATGATCGGCATGGCTGTGTGATGCAAAGACATAGAGAGTCTTACTGCCGTCAAATGACGGGATTTCTCCCTGATAGTAATCAAACAGCAGAACATTTTGTTCCATCTCAACCATAAAACCACTATGTTCAATAAATGTTACTTTCATTTCTGGTTATCCTCCAAAATCTTTTCCTTCATCTGCGGATCAAACTGTTCCTGTTTTAACATCTCAATCTCATATTTGTATGGCGGATAGGATTTCTTGCTGTCTTCCGCTTTAATGTATGGTGTTTCTAAAATCTTAGGTACCTGTTCGAAGTCTTTGTGATGTACGATGTGGTTTAACGTCTCAAATCCGATCGTTCCAAATCCAAGATTTTCATGACGGTCTTTTCCTGCACCGATCACATTCTTACTGTCATTGATATGAAAGACTGCGATCTGGTCTTTGCCAATCGTCTTATCAAACTGGTCAATGACATTTTCAAATCCTTCTCCAGACAGATCTAAGCCGCTGTCGCTCACATGACAAGTATCGAAGCAGACTCTTAATTTCTCCGGATATTTTACACCATCATAGATTCTTTTTAGTTCTTCAAACTCACGCCCGATCTCGCTTCCTTTTCCTGCCATTGTCTCCAGTGCGATATGAACTGGCATATCCTGATACATGACCTGATTTAATCCTTCGATGATACGATCGATTCCTTTGTCAACACCAGCTCCAACATGAGAACCTGGATGCAGGACCAACGTATGACTTCCCATAGCTTTGGTACGTTCTACTTCAACTTCTAAGAATTCCACTGCTAACTCAAACGTCTCAGGTTTCGTCGTATTCGCAAGATTGATGATATATGGTGCATGAACAACAAACGTTTCCATTCCATGTTCTTTCATTAATTTCGTTCCATCTTCAATTCTTAATTCCTCAATCTTTTTTCTTCTTGTATTCTGTGGTGCACCAGTGTACACCATAAAAGTATTCGCTCCATAAGATAATGCTTCTTTGACAGATCCTAGAAACATGTCCTTTCCTTTCATCCCTACATGAGAACCAATCAGCATAATTTTCCCTCCGATTAAAAATTTTTCTTCTTTTTTGTGTGTCATTCTGTTGCAGATTATACCGAAAATATGCTGTAAAATCCATATTTTGATACTTAATTTAATTTTTTTGAACTTTTTTTCGTTTTTTTATTGACACAAGTTCCATATAGTGATATCATAACGGTGTTGCGCAGTTGTGGCGGAATTGGCATACGCGCTAGACTAAGGATCTAGTCCGGGTTAACTGGGTAGGGGTTCAAGTCCCCTCAACTGCACTTAAGCCGATGTGGCGGAATTGGCAGACGCGCTGTGTTCAGGTCGCAGTGAGCTTACGTTCGTGCGAGTTCGAATCTCGCCATCGGCATACCGAAGTTTGTGACTTCGGTTTTTTTATTTCATACAATAACTACAAAAAGGAGTCCTCAGACTCCTTTTTTCTTTCGACTCTTTAATAAATTATCTGCTAAGGTCGATACAGTATTCACAATGATCTCCTGCTCTACCGTCTCACATTGTTCCATGATCAGATCCATCTTCTTGCTGTAGAAATATTTTTTCTGTTTCTTGCTGTAACTGTCCACCAACAGTTCATCTATGGTAACACCTAATGCATCTGCGATCAACTTAAGTGCTGGCAGTGAAACGCTTACTGAAGCCGTCTCCACATTTGACATATGACTTAATGAAATATCTGCCATCTCGGCAAGTTGTTCCTGTGTTATATTTTCTTTTTTACGATATTCTTTAATTTTCGCTCCCAGAGCTTTATAATTAATGGGCTTCATAGCTCTCCACACTCCTTATATACTCTGATTTTATTATGAATCATTTTTTCAAATAACCGCCTGTGGCAATAGTTTCTATTGTAATGGACCGCCGGCCTTATTTCTGTTATGATAAAACCAACTAATTTATTATTATCATTTATAATAGGAGGTTTTTATGCATCTATTCATGAAATTTATTTTAGCACCTGTTCTTTTTGTTCTATCTGTTTTTGTGATCATACAAACTTATAGAAAATATAAGATCAAACATCTTTTGAAAAAATGGGAAAAGAAATATCACCCATTTCCATTGAAAAAGGAAGCCTGAGATTTAGGCTTCCTTTTTTTGATATGATGATTTGTTTGTATATTCTTGAAAACATTTCATCTTTTTATTTCTTAACACTATGCTTCTGCACTAAAGCATGCAGAAGATTGTATTGATTAAATTCAGATCTCGCTCATGATCCTCTGCGTGATCTCATTCGCTTTTTCATAAATGTGAGCCGCATCTGTTCCAATAAAGAATTCGCCATCTTCATACAGAATCTTTCCTGCGACCATTGTCATCTTGACATTCTGCTTACTTCCACTGTATACCAGATTCTTTCTGATATTGTGGATTGGCTGCATATTTGGCTGATGCAGGTCGATCATTATAAGATCTGCCTGCTTTCCTTTGACTAACACATCACAGTCTGAAAGATTCATTGCTTTTGCACCGCCTGTTATTGCCATCTTTAATACCTCTGCTGCATCAACTGCACTCGCATCATTTTCCCGGTATTTGGCAAGTGCTGTGACAAGAAACATCTCGCGAAACATATCAAGACAGTTATTGCTTGCAGGTCCATCCGTTCCGATCGCCAGATCAATATTTCGTTTTAACATCTCCTCGATCGGAGCGATCCCGCTTGCTAATTTTAGATTCGAGGCTGGGTTGGTGATCACAGAAATCTGATGTCTCTTTACGACATCAAGATCTTCTTCGCTCATATGAACACAGTGGTACAACCCTCCTCCATATTCAAACAGCCCTAGCTGTTCCATATATACCGTTGGTGTCATACCTGTTCTCTCGACGCACTGTGCCACTTCTGAGGCACTTTCTGAGTTGTGGGTATAGATAGGTGCATGGTACTTCTTAGAAAGCTCTGAGATGCCTTCTAAGATTTCTCTCTTGGTTGTATATTCTGCATGGAACCCCAGTTCATAACTGGTAAGTCCATCTTCTTTATGGTACTTCTCATACCAATTCTCTACTTCTTTCACAGACTGGGTAAAATCATTCACTGCTCCAATAACAGTCGTCCGAAAACCACAATCCTCAGATGCCTGGATCATCGTATCTGGTGTCAGATACATATCCGCATTGGCGGTGATCCCGCTTGTTAAATATTCCATGATGGCAAGTTTGGATAAATGATAGATATCATCCGGTGTTAACTTGGCTTCATATGGGAACACCTGATCATTTAACCAGGAAAGCAGCGGCATATCATCTGCATGAGATCTTAAAAATGTCATCGCGGAATGTGTATGGGCATTCTTAAATCCAGGCATGATCAGATTGCCTTTTGCATCAATCTGTCTCTCCCATGCGATTTTTGCCGCTTCTTCTTTATTCTCCGGTCCGACATACTGTATTTTATGATCTGAGATCCAAATCTCTCCATCAAAGATCTCTTGATCTTCCTGCATGGTTAAAATTCTTGCATGGTAGATTCTTGTCATTTGATCACCTCTTATTTCTTCAGACTCTTCCCCATTCTACAGATGCATTCTGTTACTAGTTTCTGGAATTTTGGAGCTGCACGATCTGCACTTTGCTGAACTTCTTCGTGTGTCAGTGGTTTCTTACTGATTCCGGCAGCAGGATTCGCAATACACGAAATTCCACAGATCTTCATTCCCATATGATTTGCCGCGATCGCCTCACAGGCAGTACTCATTCCAACCGCATCTGCACCGATAGCTTTACACATCCTGATTTCTGCCGGAGATTCAAAATTAGGACCTGGAAGCTGGATATAAGTTCCTTCTTTAAGATCGATCTGCAGATGATCCGCACTTTTTCTGATCACTTCTTGTAATTCTTCATCATAAATATGACTCATATCCGGAAATCTTTCTCCAAATTCTTCGATATTCGGCCCAATTAATGGAGATGGTACAAAACTTGCGATCTGATCCGTGATCATCATAAAGTCACCCGCTTCAAATCCACGATGAATCCCACCGGATGCATTTGTCAAAAACAAGATCTCTGCTCCCATCATCTTCATCAGTCGAATTGGCAGTACAACATCACTCATGGAATATCCTTCATAATAGTGAACTCGTCCTTCCATGATCATTACTGGAATATCTTCTACGTAACCAAGTACAAATCTTCCTTTATGTCCCTGTACTGTAGAAACTGGAAATCCTTTGATCTCATGGTAATCGATCACAGTCTCAATCTTGATCTTCTCCGCATAATCTCCAAGACCGGAACCTAAGACCAATGCGATCTGTGGTTTAAATTCTGTCATTTCATTTACTTGTTTATAACATTCCTTTACTTTATCATATATTTTATTCATATTATCAATCTCCTTCCTGCCAGTTCTTTTTCTTACATTATGACACATTTTTGTACAAAATGAAATGCATTCCACACACATCCTATTGTTTACAAAAATTATAGTTCCCATTTCTTGCTTTCCATTCATTTGCAAGTTATACTTAAAGAAACCCCAATTTCCCTACAACAAGGAGTACTAATATGAAGTTAGCAATCGTTGATGATAATAAATTAGAACAGGAGCTCATTTTCAACACTCTTCGTACTTATGAACATGAAAGAAACATCTCCCTGGAGATTTCTTCTTATAGTGATGGTAATCCTTTTTTGAATACCTATGTCCCTGGAGATTTTGATCTGATCTTTATGGATATTTATCTAAATGAACTGAACGGGATCGATATTGTACGCAAGATCCGTCAGATGGATTCCAAAGTGATGATCGTATTCTTAACAACAAGTAAAGAACACATTTTTGAAGCTGCCCCTTTTCATTTTTTTGATTATATTATAAAGCCTTTTGAATCCACACAGATCTTTCACGTACTTGATGATGCTTTAGCGTTTCTTCCTGAGCAGGAAGCTGAATTATCTTTTGAATATCGTTCTTTTGATGTTCATTTTCCATTATCAAAGATTCAATATATTTACTCAAATAATCATGAGGTGATCATTCATACAACGAATGGAACACATGCTTTCCGGCTTCCTTTTTATTCTGTCACAGATCATCTGGATGATTCAAGATTTCTTCAGTGCAACCGTGGAATCATGTTGAATATGGACTATATTAAGACAATGGAATCCGATTACTTCGAAATGACAGATTCAAAGTGTTTTCCGATCAAAACGAAAGGACGCAAGCAAATCCGAGAGCAATATATCAAATACCAGTTTTTGAAACTTGAGGAGGCATGATCTTTTATGACTTTTTATGATATTTTTACATATTTATGTACATTTACAATCATCATTCCACTGGCAGTTTTTTGCCTGTTTCCAGTGATCGATCATCTAAAGACCCCGATCCGCCATCTGCTGATCAAGATCAGCCTTGTTTTTGTGTGCTATTTTGTTCTGTTGATCATTCCGTATATAATCTTTCAACAGGATCTGGGCAATATTCTTATATTCCTTGCTGTGCCTGTGTTCTTCTACCTATTTCAAAAAGAAACGAACCTAATGCTTTCTGCTTCTCTCTTTGTTATGCTGACTGCATGTTGTCTTGGTTCTCTTTCTTATGTTATCTATCATACATTCGGTGTCATCTTTCATCCACATGGACAAAGTACAGAATTTTATCCAGAATCCATGATCGCACAACTGATCTTTCTGGTTTTCGCTGATATCATCTTATATAAACCCGCCCGGAAATATCTTGGATGGATGGTTACGAATTTTCACAATGCCTTTGTCTGGCGGATTGCGTGTATTTTTCCATGCTGTTTTACTTTTCTCGTTTTCACTTATATTCCACACAATTATTATGATATTTATACCTATCATGATCTACATGTTTACTTTTCCATGATGCTCACTTTACTGGTCTTTGTATTTCTTTTATATGTCTTGTTTTATACTATCATCCACAGTTATGTAGAAAATCAGTATATGTTAGAAGAACAAAAGATTCTGGAGATTCAGGCAAAAGAATATTCTCAACTTTCCCAGCATGTACAGGAGACAAGAGAAATCCGCCATGATTTTCGTCATCAGATCACTGTTATCTCTGGATTGTTAAATCAAGGAAATTATGAAGAATTAAAGGAGTATCTGTCCCAATATGAATCATCTATTTCTTTACAGACTAAGATCTACTGCCGTCAGCCCGCTGTAAATGCCATTTTATCGCATTATGATCTTTTATGTGCACAAGATAAGATCAAAACAAAATTTGCCGTTGATTTTCCAACGCTCTCTCCGATCTCTTCCGTTGATTTTTGTATTGTTCTTGGAAATCTTTTAGAAAATGCTTACCTTGAATGTAAGACATTACAGAAGTATGAGAAATTCATCCATCTCAAAGCCAGACAGACTTCTCCTGGTGCTTTTGTTCTGCTCATCGAGAACCCTTATGAGCATGAGATCAAAAAAACAGACAGTGGCTTCTTCTTATCCTCTCGCCGCAAAAACTGCGTCGGTACAGGTCTTAAATCAGTCACTGCCATATGTAAAAAATACGATGGCCATCTGTCTATTGAGACTGATAACCACCGCTTTAAAGTCAAGATGTTTTTACAATGTTAATTCTATTGATTAAGCTAATTTTTCTTTTGCTACGTCAACTAAAGCTTTGAATGCTTCTGGTTCGCTGATCGCCATCTCAGATAACATTTTTCTGTTGATGTCAACACCAGCTAATTTTAATCCGTGCATGAATTTGCTGTAAGAAAGTCCGTTCATTCTTGTAGCAGCGTTGATACGTGCGATCCATAACTGTCTGAACTGACGTTTTCTCTGTTTTCTTCCTGCGTAAGAACTTGTTAAAGCTCTCATAACAGACTGTTTTGCTACTCTATACTGTTTAGATCTAGCTCCTCTATATCCTTTAGCCAGTTTTAATACTCTATTGTGTTTTTTCTTTGCGTTCATTCCGCCTTTGATTCTTGCCATTGCTTACATTTCCTCCTTAACGATCCATCTTACAGATATGGTAAAATCTTCTTCATGTTCTTTTCGTTTGTTGCATCTGTCATTGCAGCTTTTCTTAAATTTCTCTTTCTCTTAGGAGATTTCTTTGTTAAGATATGGCTTTTGTATGCCTTATTTCTTTTTAATTTTCCTGTTCCTGTCTTTTTAAATCTTTTTGCAGCTGCTCTACATGTCTTCATTTTTGGCATGGTTATTTCCTCCTTAATCCTGCTTGTATCTACTCATATTTGAATATCTTAAACTCCTAGTTGTTCTTTGGAGCTAAAAACATTGTCATGCTTCTTCCTTCAAACTTTGGTTTCTTATCGATGGTGGCTACATCTTCTAATGCTTTCGCAAAATCATCTAAGATATACTTGCTTGCATTCACATGAGCAAGTTCTCTTCCTCTGAATCGAAGTGTGACTTTCACTCTCGCACCTTTTGCAAGGAATTTCTTTGCATGATTAATCTTTGTGTTTAAGTCGTTTGTGTCAATGTTTGGTGACATGCGGACTTCCTTCACATCGATGACTTTCTGTTTCTTCTTTGCCAGCTTTTCTTTTCTTGTCTGCTCGTATTTGTACTTACCGTAATCGATAATCTTACAAACCGGTGGTTTTGCCTTTGGTGAGATCTTGACAAGATCTAATCCTGCTTCGTCTGCTAACTTCTGTGCTTCCCTTGCGGACATAACTCCAAGCTGCTCGCCATCATTCGCGATCAGACGTACTTCTTTATCTCTGATCTGTCCGTTAATCATTAAATCGCTAATAATTACACCTCCATGATAATTAAAAAAGTGGATAGTTATAAGACTATCCACATAAAATTCAAGCATGATCACGAAATATCATATTCTTAAATATTAACCCAAGTCACTTCCTAATCTATCATATGTGCTAAGGTGAGAGTGGATACTCTTCTTTGTTGTTTCTGTTGTTCTTCACAACTTTTGATATTATATCATGCTTTCATTTTTATTGTCAAGTATTTTTCTTATCTTTTTATTTTTCTACATTGAATGTCACTTTGTTATTCAACGCTTTATAAAATGTCAGCTGATATCTCTGAGCATCCGCTAATACATCATAATCTTCACCAGTTTCAATGATCTTGAAATTAATGATGTTCGCCTTTCTCGCACTGTCTTTGCTCACTGCTACACCATTACGTTCGTCTGCAAATCCTTTGACATTCGCCAGCATATTAAATTCTGTTTTGATGCTATCCACTTTATAAGAATATTGTTTTCCTGTTTGACTTGTAAAATAGATTGTGACGGATTTCCAGTTTGGATTAAATGTAAATGTTGTCTTGCTTCCAGATGTTTCACTGCATACATCATCAAATCCATCATATACAAAAACATCAACATCTTTTGTGCAGATCTTTCCTGATCTTGCAGTGGTAGAAATCTGAATTCTGCTGTATCCACCTTTTTTAGCTGTCACTTTTCCTTTGCTGTTAACCACTGCTACCTGTGGATTACTGCTCTTATAAGTCAGAGTTTTTGATGCCATCTGTTTTCCTCCAGGTAAAGCTGTTGCTTTGATCTGGGCAGTGTTTCCTGTCTTGTAGAAATTGATCGTCTGTGCAGATGAAAGTTTGATCCCTGTCGCTGCTTTTCTTACATATACAGTGATCTTCTTTGTTTTCACTCCAGAAGCTTTCATTGTGATCTTGGCAGTTCCGTATTTCTTTCCTTTGATTACACCCTTTTTATTCACTGTCGCTACAGATTTTTTGGATGTCTTATATGTGATCTTTTTCTTTTTACCAACTGTTTTTGCATTTAATTTTAAAGTTTTTCCAACAAAAACCGTTGCCTTGCTTCCTGTTGATGTTTTGATATATGCTTTTTTGGCAGCTTTCGCATTTGTTGGCATGATCATACAGGAAACTGCAAGCAACATCAGCATCGTCATTATCTTTTTCTTCATGTTCCTGATCCTTCTTAAATAGAAAATTCTTTTATAGAAAAAGAATCCTGGAGGAAAGCTCCTCCAAGATTCCTTTATCACTCAGCAATTGATTATTTTGCTACATACTGTGTAATTGTTAAATCTTTTGCTTTGTCTGCTGGTAATTTTACTGTGTATTTACCATCTTTTGCTGTTGCTGAAGCAATAACTTTTCCAGCTGCATCTTTTACTACGATATTTGTAGCGTTTTTGTCGCTTGTTACAACGTATTTAGCACTTGTAGCTGTTACTGTACCGTCTTTTGCTACTGTAACTTTGATGTTGTGGTTCTGACCTTTTTCAGATTTTGCTACAACAGCGTATTCTGTATCAGATACTTTTGTAACTGTTGCTGTGTATTTTCCATCATAGTTAGATGTACCTTTGATCGTAGCTGTCTTTGTAGCACCTTTACCAGTAGCTGATAATACACCTAATGTAAAGTTTTCTTTGCTTTCCCATGCTTTGAATCCAGCTGCTGGATCAGCAATATATCCTAATGCTTCTTTAACCTGTGCTGCAGAGATCTCAACTGTCTGTTTTCCACGAGTTAAAACGTATTTTTCAGCATTAGCAACTAATCCTGTATATTCAGCTGTGTTATCTTTTACAACTGGTTTTACAGTTTCAGGTGTTACAACTTTTGCTGGTGCTGGAGCTGCTTTTACTGTTACTGTAAATTTAGCTTTCTTACCTTTTGCATCTTTACATGTTGCTGTAATTGTTACTTTACCAGCTTTCTTTGCAGTTACTTTACCTTTAGAAGTTACTGTAGCTACTTTCTTGTTGCTAGATTTGAATGTTACAGCTTTTGTAGAAGCTTTCTTTGGTGAGTAAGTTGGGTGAAGAGTGAATTTCTTTCCAGCTGTTACTGTTTTCTTTTTTCCCTCTTTGAATTTTAAAGTTTTAACAACTTTACCAACTGTAACCTTTGTTGTAGCCTTTGCTTTTTTGTTGTTTTTAGCAATTGCTGTGATTGTTACTGTACCTTTTTTCTTTGCACGGATGATACCATTCTTAGAAATAGTAGCAATCTTTTTGTTGCTTGTTTTGTACTTTAACTTATAAGTTTTAGCACTTTTTGGTGAGAATTTCAGGCGTGTCTTTGCATTCATCCAGTGTCCTGGTGCACTAATCACATACCCTTTCTTCTTAAAAGATAATTTCTTTACCTTTTTTGTTGCTGCACTAACATTAGCTGTTTTTGGTGCTTCTGTTACTGCGACAAGTCCGAAAGCCATAACTGCGGATAATCCACAAGCTGCTGCTTTCTTGATAATTTTGTTACTCATACTTACATTCCTCCTTATTAAGTATTTGGGTGATTTTTTTCCGTATCTGACTCACCGTAATATGAATATGAATATTTATACTCATAATTACCATAAGCACCGATACGCTCATCAACTTTATTTAATACAGCCCCAAGGATACGAACCTCGCCCCTCTTCAACTGCTTGATGACATCTTGAACGATCTTACGTTTGATCACTCCCTGCTCGATCACGATGACTGCTCCATCTGTATATTTACCAATGATCACAGCATCAATGACAACACCTAGCGGTGGTGCATCAATGATCACATAATCAAACATATCCCTAACATTCTCAATGAATTGTTCAAACTGCTCAGAATCCAAAATGCTTGTTGGATCTGGTGTCAGAGGACCAGCTACTGTAATACAAAGTCCCTCAACTTCTGTCTCGTAGATGATATCCTCCACTTCTGCCTGTCCTGTCAGATAATGGCTTAATCCTTTATCGATTCCCTGTATATGATATCTGGCTGCCATTACTGATTTTCTTAAATCAGCATCCACCATCAGTATCTTCTTTCCACTTTCTGCAAGTGTTCTTGAAAGGCTCAGAGAAACAGAACTCTTTCCTTCATTCGGAACACTGCTTGTCATTGTGATCACTTTAATATCTTTTCCGCAGAAGGCTAAGTTCGTCTTTAGCTGGTTTAGTCCTTCTACCATACGATAATCATTGATCTCTGGAAGATCCATTACTAATTTCTTCATCTTATTCCCTCGCCCTCTTTACTTTCTTTGTTCGCTTTGTAGTTCCCTTTACCAAAGGTAATTGCGCTAAAGTATTAATTCCAAGATATTTCTCAATATCTTCTTCTTTCAGGATCGTATCGTTCATCAGATACTGGATCACAATGGCTGCTGCCATCAATATAAATCCAAGAACTGCTCCGATCAATACGTTCTTCTTAAGACTTGGGCTGTCTGGTTTATCTGCCTTATATGCCTTTTCGATGATCGTTGGTGATTTCACATCCATCTTCTCTGCAACTGTCTTCGCTGTTACTTCTGCAAGATCCTGTGTGATGCTCTGTGCAAGTGCTGCATCCTTATCTGTTATCGTGATCTGCATGATACGTGTATCAGATGGATTCTCTACCGTGATCTTCTTCTCTAATTCTTTATAATCCATATCAAGCTTCAGATCTGCGATCACCTGTTCAAGGACTGGTCTTGTCTTAACAATTACCATATAATCCTGTGTTAACTGACTCCCCATTGTAAGATCTGTAAGCTGTGAAAGTCCACCTTTGGATACAACATAAAGCTGTGCTGTAGAAGAATAGATCGGTGTCATCGCAAACTTCGTGATCAGTCCTGATGCGCCTGCAAAGACGATTGCTGTCAACAAAATCCAAACGATCTTCTTCTTCAATGCCAAAAACAATTCTCTTAAATCAATCTCGATCTCATCATCATTCTCTAATTCGTACATAGATGTTTTTATCCCTTCTTTAATTAAATACTTTTCCCCTCAAGCATTCTCCTTGGATTCTCATAAAGAATCTGGTCCGCATGCTTCTTCCGTACAACTTCTGCTGCCGGTTTCATATTTGGTCTTCTTGTCCGGAAATCGTGACAATCCGTTCCAAGGAAATGAACCAGTCCTTCTTTCATAATCTTCTTACAAAAAGATGCTCGTTTATCAAAAATTCCTCCGATCAGGCTTTCCGCATTTATCTGAATATATGCACCTGTTTCGATCAGTTCGACAATCTTGTCTACATGTCCGAAAACTTCTTTGTATCGCTCTACATGCGCAAGGATCGGAATATATCCTGCATATACAAAATCCTGAACCGCACGATATATATGCGAATAGGCATCTGATGTCGCAAACTCCACTAAAACATAACGGGTCCCATTCATCGTCAATGCTTTCCCTTGATTCAGATCTGAAACTGTCCCTTGCTGATAATATAATTCGCTCCCAAGGTATAGCTGAATCTCTGGATAATACTTGTATGCCTTCTCTCTGATCGCCTCAAACTTCTCTCTCAATACTTCTGTATCCGGATGTCCAAACTTCGGACCGTAATGCGGAGTCAGTATTACCTGATCCACGCCTTGTTCCCGTTCTTCATCCAACAATCCCATTGAATCATTGATGTCCTTTGCTCCATCATCAACTCCATATAATATATGTGTATGAATATCTATCAACGCCATAACAATCTCTTTTCTAAGTCTGATATTTATATTATTTTTGATAACTTAAGAAATATACTAATATAATATACCACCTTTATTCTCAAGTTACAATGCTTTTTCTTGTCAAAAAGAAATACAATTTATACTATTCTTTGCTGAACTCAACTAACTCTAATCCCTCATTACGATCAAGTACAAACTGGATTCCCCATTCATTCTTAAATAACAACAGTGGATTTCCTCGCATATCTTTGACTTTCTTAACTTCAGATACACCACGTAATTTGTTCATATCCGTGTTGCGGTCTTTGATCCAGCGGATTGCCTGATATGGCAATGGTTCTAAACGGATCTCGCAGTTGTATTCATTTTCCAGACGGTATTTTAAGACATCAAACTGAAGTGTTCCTACAACTCCGACGATGATCTCTGCAAATCCTGCTTCATGTTCCTGGAAGATCTGGATAGCACCTTCCTGTGCGATCTGTTCTACACCTTTCACAAACTGCTTACGCTTCATAGAATCTAACTGGATGACTCTTGCAAAATGTTCTGGTGCGAATGTTGGGATTCCTTCATATTCAAAGTCATCTTTTGGAAGACAGACAGTGTCTCCGATAGAGAAGATTCCCGGGTCAAATACTCCGATGATATCTCCTGCATACGCCTCTTCTACGATCTTACGTTCCTGTGCCATGATCTGCTGTGGCTGGGAAAGCCTCATCTTTTTCTTACTCTGTACATGTTTTACTTCCATGTTCGCTTCGAATTTACCGGAACAGATTCTCATAAATGCAATTCTGTCACGGTGATTTTTGTTCATATTTGCCTGAATCTTAAAGACAAACGCTGAAAAACCATTTTCCACAGGATCTACTTCTTCTCCCTTGGATGTTCTTGCAAGTGGTCTGTTTGTCATCTTCAGGAAATGCTCTAAGAATGGTTCTACACCAAAGTTTGTAAGTGCTGATCCAAAGAATACTGGAGATAGTTTTCCCTGATGTACTTTCTCCATATCAAGATCTGCTGCCGCACCATCTAACAATTCAATTTCTTCCATCAGATTCTCATAGAAATCTTCTCCGATCAGATCTGCTGCATTATCATCATCTGCTGAAATGATCGTTTCTTTTGCTTCTTTTGCACCACCTGTGGAGACTGCCTCGAATCGTAAGATATTTCTTGATGCACGCTCGTATACACCCTTAAATTCTTTTCCACATCCGATCGGCCAGTTGATCGGACATGTCTCAATCCCTAAGACTTTCTCGATATCGTCTAACAGATCGAAAGTATCCTTAGCTTCACGGTCCATCTTATTGATAAATGTAAAGATCGGGATATGTCTCATAACACAGACCTTAAATAACTTGATCGTCTGTGGTTCGACACCCTTGGAAGCATCGATCACCATGACGGCACAATCCGCTGCCATCAGTGTACGATACGTATCTTCTGAGAAATCCTCATGTCCTGGTGTATCAAGGATATTGATACATTTTCCTTCGTATTCAAACTGTAATACAGAAGAAGTAACAGAAATACCTCTTTCTTTTTCAATCTCCATCCAGTCAGATACTGCATGTTTGGAGTTTGCCTTTCCTTTCACAGACCCCGCTGTATTGATCGCTCCTCCATATAAAAGGAACTTCTCAGTCAACGTTGTCTTACCGGCATCCGGATGGGAAATGATCGCAAAGGTTCTTCTGCGGCCGATCTCCTGCTCAATGCTGTTTGCCATAATCTTTTTCCTCTTTTCTATTTTTATCTATTATTTTACATTTCTACGCATTCTTAGTCATATTATCACACCACTTCTTAAATTTCTACTGATTCTTTATAAAAAATATGCTTTTAACTATTGCTTTTCCCAAGAAACACAAGTGTTTTTCGATGTTAATTCGTGGTATAATGATTCTATATTAAATCTAGGAGGATATCTCATGAGCAATACAATCTTACGCAATGAAAATGTATCTGTCACTTTAAAATCTCTTGGTGGGGAACTGACTTCTATCAAAGATGCTTCTGGTACGGAATATCTCTGGCAGGGAAATCCTGACTTCTGGAGCGGACAGGCACCTGTCTTATTTCCGATCGTTGGATGTTTAAGAAATGGAACTGCAACCATCGGTAATTCTAAGACTTGTTCTTTTGGCCGTCATGGTCTTGCAAGAAAATTAGAATTTACTTTGGTTTCTTCTTCTGAAACTTGTGCTGTTTATTCTTTGAAAGCGGATGATTCTACAAAAGAACAGTATCCTTATGATTTTGAACTCCAGATGATCTATGAATTAACGAATCATGGAGTGAAAGTCAGTCATAAGGTGATCAATCATGGGGACATTGTTATGCCTTACTGTATTGGCGGTCATCCTGCATTTAACTGTCCAGTGTATGAAGGGGAGAATTTTGAAGATTATATCGTGGAATTTGAACAACCGGAAACTGCTGCCTGTGCACAGCTTACAGATGATGGTTTGATCAATAATAACGATCGTATTCCTGTTCTTGATCATGCAACTGTAATCTCTGTGAAACATTCTTTATTTTACAAGGATGCTTTGATCTTTGATCAGTTGAAATCACGCACGGTTGCATTAAAACATAAGGAAAGCGGTCATGGTATCTTAGTTACTTTCCCTGATTTTGATTATCTGGGTGTATGGTCTAGTGCAAATGATGGTCCATTTGTTGCTTTGGAACCTTGGAGTGGAACTTCTACTTGCAGTGATGAGGATGATGTGTTTGAACATAAAAGAGGTGTTCGGTTCTTGGAGCCTGGAGAAAATGAAACTTTAAGTTTTGTGATTGAGATTTTATAGTACGTGATAATGTTATGAACATTTTGTGACTTGAAAACACTGGAATTTCCACATTTTTCGTGCTATCTTGTAGATAACAAACTTGTAGTTAGGAGTTATGATCATATGAATTGGCATGGAAAACGTTATTATTCGTTTGATAGTTTTTTAAAGAATTATTTTGGTGAGAAAATTTATAAAGTATCTTTAGATGGTGGTTTTACCTGTCCAAACAGAGATGGAACACTTGGAACTGGTGGTTGTATCTTTTGCAGTGAGGGCGGTTCTGGGGATTTTGCTTCTTCAGCTGCTTTGTCTGTGACAGATCAGATTACCGCTGGAATTGAGATGGTTTCTAGGAAGATCGAGAATGGGAAGTATATTGCTTATTTTCAGGCTTTTACGAATACTTATGGTCCGATTGAGAAACTGGAAGCTTTATATATGGAAGCGGTTAACGATCCACGAATCGTTGCACTTGCGATCGGTACCAGACCGGATTGTCTGCCTCCTGAGGTTCTTAATCTGCTTGATCGTTTGAACCAGATCAAACCTGTGTTTGTAGAACTTGGTCTGCAGACGATTCATGAAGAGACTTCTTCTTTTATTCGGCGTAGGTATCCTTTGTCTTGTTTTAATGAAGCAGTTATGAATCTTCATAAAATCGGTGTATTGACTGTTGTTCACCTGATTCTTGGGCTTCCTGGTGAAACGGATGATATGATGCTTGAGTCAGTTCGTTATCTGAATCACCTTCCAATTCATGGGGTTAAATTCTCTATGCTGCATATTTTGAAGAATACGGATCTGGCTGATCATTATGAGGAACATCCCTTTGATGTGTTTACTTTGGAGTCTTATGTTGATCTGATTTTGAAATGTATTGAGAATCTAAGTCCTGAGATTGTGATTCATCGATTGACTGGGGATGGACCGAAAGATTTACTGATCGCTCCTGGATGGAGTGTTTATAAGCGGAAAGTTTTGAATAGGATTGCGCATGAGATGAAGGTGAAGGATGTTTGGCAGGGGGATAAATTGTGATTTGTAGTTTGAATGACGGAAATTATTGGTAGAATATTATAAAAAGAGATCATGTGCCTGCAACCCACTCGCGTTCGGACTCCCACGTAGCTGTACTAAGCTCCTGAATGGTCTAACGACCATCCACTCGCTAAGTGCAGACGTGTCCGTACGGTTGCTGACACATGATCTCTTTTTATAATATTCAAATAATTTACGTGATTCAAACCACTATACAGTATGTATGTTATACGGTATTGGTTGATGATTTTTGTATTTTTTATTAACAGAAGGTAAAAGGACTTCTACAACACCGATTTATCGAGATGTTTATGAAGCATAATCACATTACCTTCTGTTTAAAAATCCCCTATTTTTATCATATACTCGAAATCTACAGTTGGCCAACTACAAAAATCACAATTTCTTTTTTCTTGTAACCAACTTTTTAATATTTTTCAACTATTGTATGTTACACATAGAATACAAATATGGAGACTGTTTTTATTAATTTTTTAATTTATCTAATTCCAATAAATCTATCCCCATAATATTAAGAATATCCTCAAAACTTACTGTTTTAAATCCATTTTTATATTGTTTAAAAATCGCATTCAACTCTGAATGAAATTTCTTATAGTAATCTTTATTAAGCAATATCTTAAGATATAATATTGCAACAACAATACGTCTATTATTATAATTTGTAATTTCTAAATAATTAGCTATGTTAGATACACGTATATTTTTATAATCAGAATTATAAAGACGTTCGTCATGTGCACACTGATTTCTTACTAAATTAAATATCTTTAATGCCGATTCCATATCCTTACTATTTATCCTAAGTATCTTGGAATTTTTATATTGTTTCATATATTTTTCAGCATAATATTTTGCGATAATATTTTTTTCTGAATCTTTTAATGCACCATACAAATATGAAAGATTTCCTATTGTAAGATAATTAACTAAAACCCATAACGGAACAGAACCATGATCCTCAATATAATGTTTTATTGCTCCTTTAGCACCAACGTTATCATGTATAGTCTTGGTAAGAATAGAAATTTGTTTCAATACGCCTTTCGGATCGTCTTCTCTATAATTCGCAATATCCAAATATGAATTAGCTTTTGGATATTTTCTTGAAAATTCATGTGAAATAACCGTTTTAAACGAATTTTCAAAAATAAGTAAGTATTTCAAAAATAAAAATCTTAATTCCCTATCAAACAAAAATAATGTTTTTAACTCATTAAAATGCGCATTGGACAAATATGTTTCTGGCTCAACAGGTTTTCCATGTGTATCCTTAAGTAAAAACAAATCTTTATATCCATTTATGACATTATAATAATTTTCCTGTTCCAAAAAACGTTTAGGTTTTCCATCTGTTGGAACAATCAAACCTCTATTACGCAGTATAGTTAGTTGTTGATTAAACGTCTTATACTCTTTCATTCTTTTGTATCTCCTAAACAAAATGGCCAGGGCGCCGTACGCTTCCTGACCTAATCTTATGCTACTATTATATTCGCATATTTTTATTTTGTCAACATTATTGCCAATTATTCATTAAGTTATTTTCCACCAAATTTTAATATATGCTATTTCCATTTTATACGTTAAATGTGTATTTTGTTTGGAATATTTTTAATAATTGTGTTTAATGTTGCGATTTATTTTATATGCCGATTTCTTAAGACCCCTGGGACTTAAGTAGCTGTCTCCTAATCGTCTAATTACTAATTACTCAATTACTAATTGATCACTTAGTATAACATAATACTTTCTTCTTATCTACTCTGAAATAACTTGATAAATCAGTATTATTATCTTCCAAGGATATTGTTCGTGATATCTCCCACCCTTGTTTTCTTTGTAAAAATCCTGCGATCTTGTCAACACTCTTGCTTTTTTATTTTTTCCAATCTTCCTTTGTTTCTTCTAGTTTTCTTTGATTTCCTGTAAAGCTTTCCATGCAAGTTCAATTGTAAGATTGAACTGTCCGATCACACCTGTTCTGTATATGTCATTATTATCTGCTAAATCAAAATCTGCATTTTTCAATACATTTAAGCAATTCGAAAAATTTTCAAGCTTTTTCATAAATCACTACACCATCCTTTTTTATTTCTTTCCTCAATTCTTCTGAAATTCCTGCATCTATTTCCACAACATCAAACATTAAAAGAGAATGTACTTTCTCCTTAATATCCCAGTAAAAAGAATCAAAGTCTCCACCATAGACAGCAATGTCTATATCACTTCTCTCCGTATTTGTTCCTCTTGCACGAGAGCCAAATAAGATAACTTTCTCAACTGAATGTTTTTTTGCAAATGTCGAAATGTCTCTTATAACTCTCTCTGGAAGATTATATTTCATATTTTGCTGCCTCCCAATCATACATTTGCAAATATTATATCATAGAAAAAAAGAAATATTCACGTATTGCTGAATATTTCTTTTTCTATCATTATTTTACCTTAACCGTCACATATTTCACCGCTTTCTGATACTTCAATGTTTTTGCTGCCGTGATCCGGATCTTGTATGTTCCTTTCTTGGCTTTCTTCTTTAATGTAACTTTTCCACTCTTAGTTACGGTCATACATTTTTTTGCTTTCTTTGGATATTTGGTCACTTTATAGGTCAGTTTTGCTTTCCCCAAAGATTGCGCTTTTAGGTTAAATGTTGCCTTTTTACGTTTTAATTTTTTTGCCTTGTAAGTTTTTATTTTTGCTGTTTTTATTATCTGTTTCTTTAATTTTAATGGTTTTACGATGTTTGGTTTTATTACTTCTGGTTTACTTTGTGCATTATTTCCAGAGATATCATTTCCATTGCCGTTTCCTGTATTGCCATTCCCTTTATTATCTTCTCCTTGATCTGGGATTGCAGGATCTTTCTTATCAAGTTCCTCTACTACAAGATCAGAACCTTTGACTTCTTCTTTCTCATCAACGATATCTGCTAAAAAATCAACATATTTTGTTACCTTAACATTATTTCCCTTATCAGCAAATTGAATGGATGTGTTTGTGTTGTTATCTAAAATCATACTGTTTCCCTGCACTTTGGCATTGACCTCTACAATTCCTTCCTCGGAATTCTTGGATTGCATCGCAGCTGACAGATTATAATTATCTCCTTCCACTTTGATCTTACCAGAAGTGATCGTTACTTTATCTGCTCCATCGGCGGTTACTGCATATCCTTTGTTGTTATCATCACAAAGGAACTGGCAGCCTTCCTCTGCTTTCGTTAATTCAAATGAATTGCTTGTCGCCACTCTAAGATTCCAGATTGGATGCTCACTTTCCCAATCGCTTTGTTCGCAGGAATAAACTTTCATATCTCCTGTGTAACTGTTTCCATCGTATTCGAGATACTTTCCTTCTTCATTTTGTAATCGGAATCTCTTATTTGCTGATATCTGAATCGTCGTCTGATCCTGTTCATCTTCCTGATATGCTGATGCCGCCATCCTGCTTTTCATTTTCAAGGTCTGAATCCCGCCATTATATATTTTATCAACGCCATAATAGTTCAGGTTCTTCCACAGATCTTCTACACATACATCATCAAATCTTGAATTTGAATCTGCAAAATGGAAGCTCTTGAAATCAGAAGAGACTTTCATTGTCAGGTATCCCCCATAACTTCCAGGGTGATAAGAATTTTCATCATAGATCGTAATCTCATGATTCCCATCCATGTCCTTCTTATAACCACAAGCAACAACACTATGTCCGCCCTCTGGTATCATGAAGGAGAAAACAAATGGTTTTTTCACTCTTTTTGCATACTGGGCTTCTGCTACAAATTTCTTAAGAAAAGTTTCCAGATCTCCATTTCCCCAACCTGAATTTTTACTGATTCCATACGTTGAGCTTCCACTGTCCAGACACTGTGTCATCTGATAATATAAGATCATGTCTTTCATTTTGGAATTCTCATATGGGCTTCCCAGCGTCCAATAATCATGTGCACCACTTGTAATATCATCAAAATCAATATAACCTTGGTTTCCATAACACATACTCAAAGCGATCCCATGGCATACACCTGTATGTTCTCCATGAAAATACGTGATCATTCTCCATTTACTCTGAAAATCACTACACTGCTTCACCAATTTATTTAGATATACAGGATTTGAAATGAAAGCTCTCATCCCTATATGCTTAAACTGGTTCGTATCCTTGCCTGTTTTAAAGTAACTGGACATTCCTCCTTCGATCACTTCTCCATGGAATTGATCTTCATCCAGATAAAATGCGGCTCTTACTCCATGATTCGAATTATTTGCTCTTGCATGTGTGATTCTGTTTGCTCCGATTGATCGTGCTACATTTTCGTAAGATTGTCCTGTGTTACAAGGCAGTCTTAGCCAGTAGGAATCGTCCGGAGCCATATAATCCAAACCAATATTATTGGTTCCCATCAGCAGCTGCTCTGGTCCTATCAAGAAGAACTGATCCGTTGTATTCTCATACCATTTATCGGTTGCCTCTGCTAAAGTTTCAAACAGCTTACGATGGTATCCATTTGCATCAAAATCAAATTTGGAAGATCCTCCATCCGCTTTGTCTGCATCCAGATTATTCAAATATGTTTTCTGTGTGACCGTCTTTACACACTGAAGCTCTGAATCAGTAAAAGAAGATAAAAATCCCTGTTCTTCATCATAAGCATCCTCTCCATCAAGATTTGCTGCGGAAGGTACAGATCGATTGCTCCAATCAACCTCTCCGGCAGAATTCATCCAATGTCTCAAGGCTGATTCTGTCCAGCGATTGGATCCTCTTTCAGCCCTGATGTGGTTTTTATACCCAGAATATTTTGCGTCATAACTCTTCTTACACAGGATTTGATCACTCAGCATCAATTTTCCATTCGAATCCTCTCCGATGCATCTCCATTTTATCCTCTTACCTTGATAAGTTCCAAGGTAAATATAATCTCCAATATTTACTTTGCTGTCCCCAGCATGTACTATTTTGTTATTCATTGGCAGTAACGTAAATACCATACTGAATATAACCAGTAATGTTAAGATTTTGCTGATGATTCTCTTTTTCATTCCTTTTCCTTTCCTCATATTTTCTGAACTACTACTTTACATCTCTTTTTACAACACACCGTTTCTTATAAAAAGAAATCCCATAACAGATCACCTCATCATAACTATCCTCAAATTCCTTTGCATACATCCTATGATCAATCTGCTGAATAGCTTTTTCACAATCCTCTTCTAAGTTCTTTACTTCTTTTGAATATTTCGCTTCAAAAACTGCAACCTTTCCTTCATGTTCATTAAAAATAACAAGATCACTTCGACCTTCTCCATGTTCTTTATTCGATTCAACACTATATCCAGCCCCAGCAAATATTCCTGCAAGAAATGCATGATAAAAATCTTCTCTATAATCATGATAACTGATCGTTATTCGCAACAACCTACTGATTTCCTGTGTCAAAGTCTGCTCATCACCATTCCATACTGCATCAAATAAATGCTTTCGATCTTGTAGTTTCGCTGTATCACTAAACCAATCCTGTACTGTTGTCTCAAAAATCTCTCGTATCTCTTTGTTTGGAATCTTCAATGTGATCTTTCCATCTGCACTTTCCTTCTCTTCCTTATCTCTTGTCAGATATCCTGTTAAATACAAAATACTCCAAAAATTCTCTTCTGACGAATGTAAATAATCATACGTAAGATTTTCTTCTATTTTCTGATCAATCGTGTCTCCTGCCATCAATTTTTCCATCTTTTTTTGAATTCCGCTGCCTGCGTAGTCTATGAAAGATCGTATGATCGCATTATCACTTGTATTCTTCCAGTAACTTGCTGGCTTCATGTCTGGATCGATCCGTAGATCTCTTACATAGTTCATAACATCCCATGGACAATATACATCGATCTTTCCAAAATTATACCCATCATACCATTCTTTGATTTCTTTAAAATGCTCTTGCAGTCCAATATCTTTTAAGATATCTTTTACTTCCTGATCGGTAAATCCAAAATATTCATTTAAATGTGTTGATATGATCGTATCTGAGATAAAATTATTGGTTCCTGTAAATATACTTTCCTTTGCAATTTTCAAGCAACCTGTAACTACTGCAAACTGAAGATGAGAATTATCTTTTAGAGATGTGCTCATCATCGTTTTCATCACATCCAGCATTTCTTTATAGTATCCATTGCTGCTTGCTTTCGCTAATGGTACATCATATTCATCCAATAATAAAATAACCGGCTTTCCGTAATGCGCATTCATCATTCTTATGATGGTAGCCACACTGATTTTTATCAGGTCTTCTGATAAATTTTCTTCACTTATATCTTGTAACTTCAAAAAGATCTTTTTATCATTCTCATTTACCTTATCGCTATCTGATAAATAATCATGCTCATTGCAGATCCATGAAATCTGATTTCTTAACATCTTCATAGCTGATTGAAAATTCAATCCATCCACATCTTTGAAGGAAATAAATAATGTTGGATACTGATTCATCCATTTTTGACATAATTCTATATCTCTTGAGATCTTCAAATCTTCAAATAGTTTTCTGCTGTCTTTTCGTATATCAAAGAAATACGCCAACATACTCATGCCGATCGTCTTTCCAAAGCGTCTTGGTCTCGTGATCAATGTAACTTCTGCGATTCTTGATTCCAGTAATTCTTTGATCAAATTCGTTTTATCTACATAATAATATTCATTTTGTCTTAATTTATGAAAATCAGAAATTCCTACTGGTAATTTCATATTGTTCATTGCCAACACCACCTTCTTAGACTTTATCTAATTACAAAACATCCTCTTCCGTTTGCTTTTGCTTCATATAAGATCTCATCGGTCTTTGTCAGAAGTTCCTTGATCGTTTTTGGATATTTAAAACGATATACTCCAATACTGCAGCTTACTGTGACTTCCTTCTGAATTCCTGAGATATTTTGAAAGAATTGTTCCAGTTCCTTCTCTAACGCTTCCTGGCTCATCTCTTCTTCGATCATCACAGCGAACTCATCTCCGCCAACTCTTCCGACTGCTCCATATGGCTCAAATTGTTCTTTTAAAAACATCGCAAATTTCTTTAAGGTTTCATCTCCTGCTATATGTCCCAGTTTATCATTGATCTGCTTAAACCAATCCACATCCAAGAATAAAAACCATCCTTGATGGCCATGAATCCTCTGATCACTTTGAATATTTTGGCAATGCTGCAAAAACAGTCTTCTTCCCATCACCCCAGTAAGGAAATCAATCTCCCCTTGATATTCCCGATACTTCATATATTGGTAGATCATAAGCATCGTCAATATTAAGATAAAATCCAATGCAAGCATTGCGATCAAAAACTGTACCTGTAAATGTAGCAGATCAATCTCTATTGTTCTTGTTACATGAACTCTGTGCTGTTTCAACATATATGTAGACCGATTTGCAAAATATCCAGTAGAAAATATCGCTATACAAATGATCAAAAAACTGATCCCTGATGATATAGCGACTATCTTAGAAGACAGATATGGATCATCCAAAGATTGATTTACCGCATCCTTGTATTTTTGAATGCGTTCCTTGTGATAAATCTTATATGCCACCTCTACCCAGAAAAGACAACATAGTGCAATAAGTGCATCATTGATCCCCATATGAAATGTTGACATTCCAGTATAGCCAAGCTGTGGAAAACAGGCTCCCATAACAATGAACACTAAGAAAGCATGTATCCACTGTGAGATCAAAGAAAGGATCCAGATTCCTATTTTCTCATACTTTCGTCCTTTTATGATAGAAAACAGATATCCGATTACAAAACCAAACAGAACTCTTGACCCAACGCTTAGTAAAATGCTTCCTATTGGATTGCCACTATATAGCGGCGAAAATATCTTATCATCTGATACAACATAAAGTGCTGATGCCTTATACATACTTGCTAGTCCAAATACCAATCCGATCAGTGTCGATTCCAAAGGTCCAAGCAAACATCCCGCAACTACGATCGGGATATATGCTGTTGTGAGTGAAATTGGATCAATATGAATGAATCCTAAAAAAGTAAATGACATAATAAGCTCGATCGCCAATAATAACACAAAAACATATTTTTCAAATTTTAAATGCTTCCATTTGTTTTGTTTCATATCTCTAATCTTCCTTTGCTTTGAGGATTCTTCTTTGCTTACTTACATCATATCATAAAAACAAAGTATCAACGACACCTGAATGCCCAAAATCAAAGGTATCCCTAATCTAAAATACCATTTTCTTGTCTTATGATGAAATACTGTCATACCGATCATTGCTCCAATGGAGCCTCCGATCAGTGCAAGTATGATCAATTTTTTCTCTCTGACTCTCCACTGTCTTGTCATCGCTCTCCATTTGTCTAATCCATACAATGCAAATGTTATAACGTTGATCATGATCAGATATAAGTGAATATATGCTGATTGCATTTGTAGGTTTCCTCCCCATATCCTTTTTATTTTAATCTGTATTTTCGATTTTTATTATTGCCTATTTGTTCTATATCTTGTGTCAAAGCTTTTAATAATTCTTTCGTTCTGGAGGGTTTTAAATTTAATAAATTACAAAAATCCTGAATCGTATATTCTTTACCCTCTTCCATAAATTCAAGTATTTTTTTATAATTTTGTATTGTCTTTTTTGAAATCTTTTTATTGCCGTTTTTTATCGTCGTTTTTTATCGCCGTTTTTTTATCGTCGTTTTTTACATTATCATATGAATAATCTTCATTTAATGGCACAATAATCCTAAATACATCCCCTTCTACAAATTCTGGTTCTTCTCCTGAATAATATTTCGAATACTTAAATATATTTCTCACTCCTGAACCTAATCGATCTGACCATCCTATATTTCTAAAAAATGAAGCAATGATCGGATTCTTTGGATTTGGTTCCATATTATCAGGTGTAATAATTCCGTCTCCTGATGACCGATTCGCATTTTCTGTATACATCCTATCTTTTTCTATTACAAATTTAGCTGTATATGAACTCGTAAATTCTCTATGAATCAATGTATTTGCAATCTTTTCCCAATAACATAACTGCTGCCAGATTATATCCACTTTCTCCTGTCACTCTGTCCTTTCCATATAATCCCGCACTTCTCAATAATTCCTCATCACTCATACTTTCCCAACTATGCAAACCTTCTATATTATTTGTTGCCATTTTTCTAATTCGTGGCAATAAATCTAATCTAAAATCTTCCAGTGAAATATAAGGATAAATCTGTTTCTCTGTAAACCTATTCTGTTTTCTAATATACATCATTGCAAGTTGGGCTGTTGCAGTAACTTTTACATCTGCATCATCTACTCTGTCATAAACTTCCTTTTTAAAACTGTGTACTTCTGCGCTGACTGGTATATGAATATGAATGATCGTTTTTCCTTCATACTTTATAATTTCTGGTGATAGATATATGGTTGGAGTAAACATATTGGGATTACTGATAATCTTTATAAAATTCTTTACCATATCTCCTGCTGCATTTTCAGGAACTCCACAAACAGTCCCATCGTCTTCTACTCCAAGGTAAATATCTCCACCAAAACGATTCAGAAAGGAGCATACACTTTGATATACATCATTTTCTATTCGGTTGCTGCATCTTTTAAATTCTACTGCTATTGTTTCACCTATCTGCAATATGGTTCTTAATTTTTCTTGATCCATAGTGTGTATCACCTCTCCTTTATTTTTTTATTCGTTGACATAAAATATACCAAATGTTAGTATATTAATAAAGAAAGGTGCTACCGATGACGGTTTACCTGATATTAATAAGTTATAAAAATAACCGCTTAACTTTCCAGGCTAGGGCGGTTATTTTTCTGTCTTGGCATTATGCTTTCCACGCACCCTCAACCGATGAAATTCTTAAGGTCCCGGGGACCTCTCTTTTTTATCCTCTGAATTTTTTTATATTTTCTAAAGTCTCATAATCATAAAACATCATATTAAAAATCATTTTTAGTACATCATCTAATAAACAACAAACATGTTCAATAGTCCAGTTTTTTCTACTATATTCAGAATAATCAAATTCAAATTTTCCGTCCAAAAATCGTATTGCATATTCTTCAATCTTTTCCTCAAATGCTATGAAATCTCCATGTGCAATCTTGTTTCTAAGTTGCCGTAATAATTTAGCGCACAACTGTTTTTCGTCATTTGACAATCTATCAGGTAAGAATCTTTGTAACTTAATATCAAGTTCAGCTTCACATTTATTTTCAAGCATAAGCTGACATAATGAAAAATCTTTAATCAAATGGTATTCATTGTATTCATTATCTTTATATATCGAATTAATAAAATAATCTAATTGTAAATATCTTTCTCGATTAATCAAAAAATTATCAAACAACTTTCCCCATTCAAGCATCGAATTTAAATATTGAGTAACACTTTCTCCTCCCCAGAATATTCTATAATAATCTAATTCATCATGGTTTGAAGAATATGTCCACTGCGGAACAGGCGTTGGAAATCCTCCACCATTATGAATTGGTCTTGAATATGCCAAAAAATTCATAAAATTAATTACTTTTTCAGCATAATCATCTTCACAAATCCTTCCATCAAAACAATTTGTATCCATTCCACCTAATGGTATATCATCATAAGCATAATCAAATGTAACACAAATCATCTTATCCACTAGTTCTTCATAATTTGTATCTGTAAATTCTCTTGGAATTTTCTTGCGTGAAAACACTTTATGATACAACCCAAATATTTGACTCGAACGATTAATTTTCAAATTATGTTGAACTAGCTCTTCTGCTTCCTTGCTAAGCCATAATTGTTCTTTTAATGCACTTTTCCAGTTATTTTCCACAGAATCTGGCAAATTTGAAAGATACATACCAATTTTTTTTGATATACATATTCGATTAATTTTTCCATAGCAATTCAATACAAGCATATTATAATCCCTTTATCAGTTTAGACAATATACAATCTCTAATTTGCATCAAACATTGATTTTGCAGTAAGAATGTTTTTAACTTTCTTATATGTTTTATGCTTAAGTACAAGATCTTTGTTCTATGTTCTGTGGCTTAAGCTGTGTATATCTCCTATGTCTGAATTTAAAATCTACAGGACTTTATTCCATCTACAATTAACTTTTCTATCTGATTTACCAACATAGATATAACTATACAAAGAGCGAACATTCCTACAAATATTAAAGCTGGTTCTTTTAATCTGAAAATAAAATTTTTAAATAGTACCAAATAAAAAAACATATGTATCAACCATATATTTGTTGAATGTTTTCCTAACAATAAAAATAATTTTTCCATCCACTCTGGTTTATCCCATAAATGAAAACACATTAATACTATCATACCTGTAATTGGAGCAACAATTAATGATTGGACAAAGCAATGAAAAATAAAAGTTATTGCTACACATATTAACAAACATAGATTTTTCATTTTGATTTTCATATAAAAATTTCTTATTTTATCTATGACCAAATATTTACACCATATTATTCCCAAAATAAATGCAAATTGTGATCTTCCAATCAAACATAACTGATTCCAAATCCATGCTATAATGGAATTGGAAATATTTAAAGTACACATAATCTCAAAATAATAAAAAATTATATATAAAATACCACTAATACAAATCAATATTACAGGATTCAATTTATCTGCAAACCACTTCATTATTGGATATAATAAAACTAGCCAAATATAAGTTAATACAAACCACCATGCTCCATTATATGACATCTTGTACAGTAACATATTCCCCATAAAATCACTGATCGTTTTAGGAATATCTGGACTATGATACCAAATTCCAATCACTGAGAAAAGAATAACGATCATCCAAAAATGCATAATAAATTTAGGAAGTCGTTTTATTCCTTCTCCAATTTTATGTTCTTTTTCATACATAATTTGTTGTGCATACCCACTGCAAAAACAATAAATAGGAACACAAAAATCTCCAAATAATCCTATATAATAAATTAATGGTCTTCCCCCTAAAAATATATGCGCATTATATGGAAGGTTATCAATTTTACAAAATAAATGTAATGCCACCATTCCTATAATTGCTAATCCTTGTGCCATTTTTGCATCTTTTTTTGTTAACATATTTTTCTCCAATAAATTTTAATCCTTATCTACTCTAATAATTTTCTTCGCTCCATAATATTTGGCAATTGCAACATTCGATCACTACCTAGCATCATATTTTAAATCTCCTCCTGCTAAGAAACAACTATACTTTGAATATCCTTTTATTGATTTAATATTGGCTCTAACTTAATCTTTTGGAATATCGGCTCAATCAACAACCAGAATGATGGCTCTCACGAGGCAGAATCTCCATTAAGACCTACAGAACCTATCTTTTCATAATTTTATCTTTTAAATAACTAGCTAAAATAAATGAAATATTAGATAATATTATACTATATTTTCGTGTTTTCGATATATTTTTTGACTTTAATACTTCGTAGCAATTTATCCTAAATTTATTCTTATAATATTTTATTTTATCTAGTGCTTCCTTTTTTTCTTGCCCAACTAAATCTTTTTTGCTGATATATAGTCCATCATACAATAAGCAGTTACTTCCGTATATGCTGGACATTTTAGTTCAGAATATTTTGTTCCTAAATAATTTGCTCTTTCCGCAACACCTTCCAACGCATCTAAATCCTTTAAACTAAATCTTTGATGCATTAAACTCCCATCTCTAATCCTATATCCATAAAGTTTATCTTCTATAAAGCCTATTTTATTACATTGGTCGATTGCCTGATACTTCCAAAAAACATCCTCATTCTTTTTTCTAACTGGGAAAAAATATTTTTTATCAGCTCTGTCTCATATATTCCATTCCAAACTGCCTCATATTCAATGTGATTTAATAATTTTAAATGTGCCTGCTCTGGAAACACAATATCAATCTTTTCTTCTGTGTAATTTTCCTTCACAAAATGATCTTTTTCTGATATCATTTGATGTTTACAAAATATCAAATCACACTTTTCCTTTTCTATGTAATCTATTAATCGTGTTATCATGTTTAAATCTAATACATCATCTCCGTCTACAAATAATGTATATTTACCAGATGCTTTTTTTATCCCTTGATTTCTTGCTTCTGATACTCCTTGATTTTTTTGTCTGTGTAATATAATTCTATTATCTATTTGTTTCCATTTTTCGCAAATCATCCTACTTGTATCTGTAGAGCCATCATCAACCAGAATTATCTCTAAATTTTCATAACTTTGATTTACTATTGATTCAATACAATCATCTAAATACTTTTCAATATTATAAATTATCACTACGACACTTATTAATTTGTTTTTCATACTTGTCCTTTTTTATTTCTTTCACAAATGTACTAACTTAATATCTGATCTATCTTCAACTCTGAAAAAAATTTATCTATAATTATATCAATCACATAACAAACAACATAAATCAAACTTGTCTGTACAAAAATAATTGGAATTAATTTTATGCCTGTTATCTGATTAATTTTCAAAATATTGCAAAACATAAATTGACTTATTGTTGGATTGGTGTGGATAACATATATTGATAAACAAGCTGCTGATGATCTATTAATTATTGTATTTGTTGGAATTTTTAAATGTCAAAAATAAACTAATTGCTCCTCCCAAAACAAAAATAGTATTATAGCTAATCAATGAATCAAAATAAAAACCTGTAATTTTAGTCATACCCCAATTTACCACCAATAACATTTTTGATATAACTCCATATATAGAAAAATAAAATATGCTACTATGTTCATCTTTATAATAATGTTTTAAATAAAATAGAAATTCTTAAGCATTCCTGTAAATTTCTGATTTTATCTATACACAAATATTTACATAGGCTTGAATTTATCTTCATTGGCTATTAAATATTTCTTTTTCTCTTCAAATGTCATTCCCCAAGTCATTAATTTGCATTCTTTATTCTTTTCTTTTAATTCTTCTACAGATCCTATTACTTTAGCTGGATTCCCTCCGATTACTTTTCCTTGCTCATAAAAACTTTTCGTAATTACAGATCCTGCTGCTATAATACAATGATCCGCTATCGTTACACTTGGAATTATTATTGTTCCCATACCAATAAATACATAATTACCAATATTTATTCTGCCATAAATATCGCTTACTCCTTCAAGATAAAAATTAGCTGATGCATCGTGAGTTGCAAACATAACATCATTTGCTATTGTCACATGATTTCCTAATGACACCAAATATGGTTCTGCTGTCTCTATTTTATCTGAAAAAATAAAACATTCTTCGCCTATATTCATGCCTATTTTTCTTAAATACTCCTGTTTTATTTGTTGCTCGGACATATGTTTTATCTTCGAGTAATAAAAATTCTTTATATCTCTTTTTATAAAATTCACTAACTCTGACATATATTTTCTTACTCCTACTACTAATCATTTATTATTTATATCTTTATTTTAATATCTCTATTTATCTTTTTAATCCTCTTAATAACAAATTCTTATAATATTTAAATTCATCTAATCTTCCAAAAACAATAATAAAGAAAATATTAATTAAAATAACAGCTACAATTCCCTGTAAAATTAATCCAATCCATCCTGTAGCACCAATAACAGAACATACATATTTAACTAACACTGCTGTTATGGTATATATAACTATCGTTTTTATTAATGATACATAATAACTAACTATTGATTTTTCAAATATTTTCTGAAATACAACTCTTGGATCAACCATATATATAGTCGTCAAATATGCAACAATCGTTCCTATAAATACACCTTCTAATCCTATCTTTTTTACCAATACAATCGAAACTACTAAATTAACGATTGCTGTTGCCAAAGCTCTATATCTTGTTTCCCAAAATAATCCGCAAGAATCCTTATAAATATTAATTACATTATTTAATCCTGGCAATAAAAACATAATTGATATAATTAAGACAGTTTTTTGTGAAAAACAATAATCACTTCCTAACCATAATTTAATAAATGGATTAAAAAACTGATTCATACATACAACTACAATCCCATATATCCATATATTTAATAATTGTAAACGTTCAAAAATTGTATACTTATATTCTTTTGATTCTGTAGCATTTAAATTTCCAACACTTGCATATAAAGATTGAAAAATAATATTTATGTAACTACTTGCCATTTGTGTTAGCATTGAATAATTGGAATAAAATCCCACTATAGCTGTTCCTAAAAACGATGAAATGATAATATTATCCGTTGATGTATAAACCACACTACTAATTTTAAACAATGCTAATGAATATATATTTTTAAATATACTATCTTTTTCCTCTTTATCCAGTTCTTCTTTTCCCTTTTCATTAATAACCGGAAACATTTTTCCTGCTTTTATAGAAATCAGAAGATTTTTTAATATGCTTATCATAATAGGAATTATCAGATACATATAATAATTTTTAAAAATAATAAGCACTAAAAATTGCACTACTGATCGAATAATAGAAAACGTTGTTTCATATTTTGTTAATACATATCCTTTTTGATTTGCATATACAATTACACTACGATACGCAAAAAATAAATATGAAATAACTGAATCTGCTAAAAACAAAACATATATCAATTGATAATTAATATCCACATTTTGCTGAAAATTAACTAAATATTTTAAAAATGGAACTAAACTTAATCCTACAACTAATATTATAATTCCAATTTTCTGATATGCAGATTTATAAAGCTGCATCAAGGCTTTAATCTTTTTGTTATCATGTTCCACAATTGGTTTATACAAACTAAATGTAATCGCACTTCCAATTCCCAATTCAGCCAATGATAGCAATGATAAAATATTTGTATATAATCCATTAAGTCCTAAATAGTTAACCCCTAATGTATAGATAAAAACAGATCTTGTAACAAATCCTAAAATTGTTGTTATAAAACTATTTGCAAATCCAAACAGAATATTAAGTTTGGAATTTTGAATTCTGGATTCCTCAGCCATTATTTATATCCCCATTTCTTTTAATATATCTCTCACTTTGTATACCTGTTTTTTATACTCTGGCATAATTTCTTCTAAATGCGTTTTTATTTCATCCTTGTTATCTATAATCCATTGCATGCCCTTAGTTAATTGATCTTCTGTTCTCAATTCTTGTGTTGGAATTACATAATTTTCAGTAGTTCCAAATAAATCTTTTGCTATTCCTTTTGCTTTTACAGAATATCCAACAACCAGTGTTGGAACACAAGATGAATACGCTGCTATTGTTGAGTGAGTTCTCGCTCCAATAAAAGCAACACATCTTGAAATTATTCCTTTTAACTGTTCACAATTATAATCATCTATCAAAATAATTCTAGGATTTTTCTCAAAATCAGTATACAGCTTGTTCAATAACTCCCTGTCATCGTTTCCATTAATAACTACATGTGGTATTAAAGTAATATAGTAATCTGTGTTTTCTATTAAATACTTAATCAATTTATAATAATTCCTGTAAACTAGTTCTTTTCTTTCTGCATTCTCTACTACAACAGGACTAACATTAATTCCTATAAATTCTTTTTCACTTTCCATTTCCATAGGAATTTTAGACATATCTTTATCTAAAATAAATGCAGTATCTGGAATATATTCTATTCTTGTCTTTACACCATATTTCCTTAAATACTTTATTGTCAAATGTTCTCTTGCTGTTATAAGCATATATCTATTCAAATCATTAACTAACGTTTCATTTAATTCATCTTCATTAATTGAACATCCCCACAATACTGTTTTAGCATTATTTGCATTTATTTCTTTATTTAACAATTGTAGCCATCTGCTATCTTTATAACAATAATTGTCTCCTCCAATTGAAAAATAAATTTCATTTTTTTTAATACTCTTTAAAAATTCTTTATATATTGCTTTATAATATATCATATCGTCTTTTAATAATTTATATTTTAATTTATATATTAATCCATTTGCAGTATTCTGCCCATCAATAATTTGTATTTTTTCATGCAAATTATATTTTCTATCATCTGATGGATTCATCGAATATAAAGATATATTTCTTTCCTCGCCTAAAGCTTTTATTGTAGATCTTACAATCGCTTCGCATCCATGATTTGTACTTCCATAATGACTATATAAATTAATCTTATTATTCATATCATTCTCTCCCCTAAATTTCTTTCAATTTCTCTTCTATCTTTTTATTTTCTATTAATTTTATTCTTTCTTTTTGCAATTGTTTTTCTATACATTTACATTTATCACTATCATGATATAGACTTATTATTTGTTCTACAAACTGGTCTACTCCAAATTCTGTTATAATTCCATTGGATTCATTTACAATCTGTTCCATTGCCCCAGCTGTATTACTACTTATAATTGGTTTCAAAAAATATTTAGCTTCTGTTAACGTAAGTCCATATCCCTCTTGCCTTGATGTTTGTACATATAAGTTACAATTTTTAAAATAAGGATATGGGTTCAATTTTTTTCCTAATAAAATAATATAATTTTCTATCTGTAATCGCTTTATCTCTTTTCTTAGTTTCTCTTCAAATTCCCCTTCACCTATCAAATACCATTTATAATTAATTTCTTTTTCTTTTAATTTTAATGCAATTGCTGGAATAATATCTTGTCCTTTTTCTTCACAAATTCTTCCAACTGTTAATATATTATATTGTTTAGCATCAAAAGATTTTTCTATTTTTTCTTTTGATTTTTCTTCCATTAATTTAAAATCCATAATATTATAAAATACTTCTGATTTATTTTTATACTCTGGAAGTTTTAAATCAAACTTTTCTTTAGCTAATTTTGATACACAAAATACTTTATTATATTCTTTAAAAACATTTTTTGCATCCCGTATATCTACTGTAATTTGATCTACCTCATTATGAATCCATGTCCACTTTTTATTTGCTTTTATATTATACGCCACATAATACAATGCCAATGAAACTGGTGCCGAATATGCAATAGCCAAATCATATGATTCTTCTACTTTAGGTAATATTTTGCACATGCCTATGCATTGATCAATATACTCTCTATTTCGATAATTATGTATTAATCCTTTTGTAATTTCTATCGAACGCCCTATTTTGAAACTTTTTAATGCGCTTCCAATTCTCTCTTTGTTACCACACTCAATTTCTGGAATTACTTTTACATTCACATAAGATGGTATATCCTCAAAAAAATCTCCACCTAATTTTTCTACATATAATGTAACATCATATTTTTCTTTAGAAAAAGTATTTAACATATTTATTAATGCTTTTTCAATTCCCCCAGCCATCATATATTTTGTTACTATTGCTATTTTTTTCATTTTGTCTATCCTTTATAACAATTTTGTAATGATTTTTAATACTCCCCATTTCTTCATGATCATTAATTTTATTAATAATTTTTCATTACCAACTCCATCATGATTTTGGAGAATTTTTTTCATACTCTCTGCATATACATTGTTTATAACTTTATTCTGCTTTATTGTCTTGACCCTATTTTGTTTTATAATTTTTAATAACAAATTGTAATATTGCGGATAAATAATTTGCTCCGCGACTTCTGTTTTCATTATTTTGCAATATTCTTTATATAATTTCTGATAAATTTCAAAATATGAAAATTCTGCTTTCGCCGTCAGATTATTTCCATTTTCATACTGAACATAATAATAATCTTTTTTAAGTATACAACTAATGTTTGTTACAAATTGTGAATACTCTAGATTAAAAAAACTATCTTCACTTATATTAATTTTTTTAAATCTTATATTATGTAAATTGATAATTTCTTTTATATATAGTTTTCCCCATATGGTATGGCAATCTCCTAATATGTAATATTCATCTGGAATTTTTCTCATATTTCCATAATATTCAAATGCTCTTTCTCCAAAAACATTTTCTCCATCTGTTTGATAATAACCTGATGTCGCTAATTGTATATCTTTTGTTTCATATTGTTGTATCAAATTATATATATAATCTTCAGATACATAATCATCTGCATCTACAAATGCAATATACCTTCCTTTTGAACTTTCAATACCTCTATTTCTTGTTAATGAAACCCCTTCATTTTTTTTCTGAATCAACTCAATTCTTTCATCCTTATACTGACTGATAATGTCCGTACTGTTATCTGTTGATCCATCATCTACTATTATAATTTGTAAATTTTTATACGTTTGTTTCACTAATGAATCTATACATCTTTTAATATATTTTTCTTTATTATATAAAGGAATGATTACCGATACTAATTCATTCATATATATTTCCTTCTATTTCTTTCATTACATTCTCTATTTTAAATATGTTGCTTCTTTCTTCTGACAATTTATGATACTTATATAATGCTTCCTTTTTCTCAAAAATATTTTGAATTGCATTTTCTAATGCTTCATCCGAATTTTCAGCTAATATACCATATTTCCCATAATCCGTTAATTCGTTAGGACCTGCACAATCTGTAGACAAAACAGGAATTCCCATACACATAGCTTCTGCTACAACCAAACTAAAACCTTCCGCCCTAGATGGACTTATTAATAAATGATAGTTTGACATTGCTTCATAAATATTTTTATGAAATCCTTTTAAATGTACATATTCTTCCAAACCATATTTTCGAATCATATCATCTAATTCATCTTTCATTGTCCCTGTCCCATAAATATCTACCACATAATTTTTTAATCTCAGTTTACCTAAAATCTTTATTAAACGATCAAATCCTTTCTGATCTTCTAATCTACCTACGCAACATATCTTCAACTTATCCTGAATCTGATATTCTTTTTTATATTTTATTAATTTATGACTATCTACAGGATTATAGCAAACCATTCCATTTTCTAAATCAAATTTTTGTTTATAAACATCTAACACTGATTTTGACACACAAATTACTTTATCATATTTTTTATAGCATGCTTTATGTTCTTTATCATTCAAGAAATATTTATCTGCATATGCTCTCTTAATCAAATCTACATGAACCCATGCAATTTTTTTTGAATTTCTATTCCAAGATGATGCTACTAATTTTGTTGCAAATCCCTCTACAAATGCAATTTCAACATCATATACATTCTTCACATATTTCTTATAAATTTTTGTACAATCTTCTTTATAAATCTTTTTATAATCCACTTTATACTTCATCTTTGCAATTGGATTTGTTAATTTTTCATATTCTGGAAGCATTGAAATAAGTGTACAATATTTTTCTACCTCTTCTACATATACCCCTGTCTTCACTACAGTTAAAACAGTAACATCAAATTTTGTTTTATCAATATTTTTTACAATTGTCGTAAGAACTTTTTCAGCTCCACCACCTGACAGACTCTCAATTACAAATAATACTTTTTTCATAGCTGATCTCCTATTATACTTTTATTTACAATCTATTGATATATATAATTCTTGTATATCTGTCACTAAATTTTCAAGATCAAACCCCTTTTTCTTGATTTTTTGTCTTATTATTTTTTTATCCAACTTTGTATGATTATCCTTTAAAATATCTATTATCCAATCCTCTATATTTCCCAATGATTCTCTATTAACAATCCCATATCCCATATCCACAGATTCAGGTATGGTATCAGATATAACACAAGGAACTCCTGCTGCCTGTGCTTCAATAATTGATATCCCAAATCCTTCTGTTATTGATGGGAAAACAAAGACATCCATTAATTGCAACAAATCAGCTATATCTGTTTGAACACCTGCAAAAATAACCGATTGATCTAATTGTTTTTGTTCTACAATTTTCTTCACTTTCTTTTGATATTCATTTCCTCTTCCAATGAACAATAACTTTGCATTCTGACGTTTACCTCTAATCTTATCTAAAATTTCTACTAAAAATTCTTGATTTTTATTTTCTGAAAAACTTCCAACATGTCCCATAACAAAGTCTTCTTGTTTTATTCCAAATTGATTTTTGAATTCTCTCACTTTATTCCCATCAATATTTAGAAACTTCTGAACATCAATTGCATTATTTAAAACTTTAAATTTCTCTTCAAAGAACAAATCTTTTCCTGCATCCTCAGAACATGCAAGTCGATCTGTTGCATATTTTCTTATTAATTTTTTTCCTCTATTCATAACAATCTTTTTGATTATTGACCCCGCATACATACCTGACACAGCATGTGAATGTACAATAATCCGTTCTACCCCAGCTTTCGCTGCTGCTTCAGCAATAAATCCACCTTGCCAATCCATATGAGAGTGAATACAATCTATTTTTTCTTTTTTAAAAAAATTCATCAAACTCTTTTTAAATTTATATGGACCCAATGTACCAAAACTGTCTAAATGATAAATTTTTCCCCCTAATAATTTAATCTCATCATCAAAAAATCCCTTATCTTTGCTAAAAACAAGAAAATCAAATTGAATCTTTGATTTATCAATTTTTCTATATATGTTCATTATTAATGTTTCAGCACCACCTATATTCATAGCTCCAAAACAATGTAACACTCTGATCATTTTAATCACCCATTAATTTATAAATCTTTCTTACTTCTGCCTTATTGCTATAGTCACGCTTTCCACAATTAACAATCAATTGTTTTCTCAACTCTTTATTTCGAATTACATCCACAATTCCTTTTGCACATTCCTCATCATCCATTGGAACAATAACTCCATCAACCCTGTTTTCTAACTGACTATTTGAAGACGGAAATGCTGTAATCACAACCGGTTTTTTCAATATTTGTGCCTCTAATACCGTTACTGCCTTTCCCTCATATCGTGATGGCTGAATATAAATATCACATTTTTTAATATATGGATACGGATTTGATTTTTTGCCAAGGATAATCACTCTTTCTTCCATACCTAATTCTACTATTTTTTCACGAATTAGTTTTTCATCTCCCCCATATCCGATGATAAACCATTTGAACTTGATTCCTTTTTTTTCTATTTCTTTAGCTATTGCAGGAATATGATCAAAATTTTTAGCATGTGCAAACCTTCCAATTGAACATAAACACATTTCATCAACCTTAGTATGCATATCATCTGCTGCACCTTCTTCTGACTGCTTCTTAATCAATTGTTCTGCATTAACATTCGATATTTCGACAATCTTATCTTTTAATTCTGGAAATACTTTTAAAAATCCTTCTGTACACTTTTCTGATATTGATGCAATGGCATCATATTTTCCCCACATTTCTAATTCAGATTTTACATCTAAGAGATAGTTTGAATAGTCTGTGTGAATCCATGCTAATTTAACTTTCGCATTAATTTTATCTGCCACATAATAATGTGGTGTTAAAAAACTGATTGCAAGGTCGTATTCTGTTTCTATAGTTTTTTTTACATGTTGAACTGTATATTTATGACTATATTCCAACATAACAATGCTTTCTTTTCCATTTTGATTTTCTTGTTCATATTTGATAGCTTTCTTTTTTCCCTGATATCTTCCCCATGCAATAGAAAACTGTCCTTTTTTTATTACATTCACAAATGGAATTGCCAGCATTGCCATTTGTTTATCTTCTGGCAATAGATTTACCTCCTTGGGAATATATTTTAATAGCTCTCCTGTATGACGATATAAAAACAAGTCTACCTCATATTTCTGATAATCCACAGCATTTAATATTCCTAATAAACTACGTTCTGCACCTCCTAATTCCATACAATGAGATGCTATAAAAATCTTTTTCATCTATTTCCCCTATTTTATAATTTTCATAATTTTCTTTTTAAGTTTTACTTTTATTCCAGATTCTCTACGATACATTTCTTCTCTCAATTTTCTGATCATAGTATCATAATCTTTATTGAAAAAATTATTCAGAAATTGTTTTTTATCATATTCCTTATCTATAATATTAATTAATGCTAAATTAATTAATGGAAGTTCTCTTATCCTTTTCATCTCTACTTTAAGTTTTTGATCTGTATATTTTCCTATTCCTGCACACATATTAAACCAGCTCCACGCAACATTAATAATTTCAATATCACTGTATTGTGTAAATTTATATTCCAAATCATATTTTTCTATCATCTCACATTGCAATTGATGATATGCATAATAATCCTGCATAAATGTCGGCATAAATTTCGATGTTCCTCCGCCCATTCTATAATAATAATATTGTTCCGGAACAATCACCATTTTTTTTACACTTGGAATTATTTGTATGTTTATACATAAATCATCAGCCATAAATCTTACAACCACTTCTTTATCTTGAATTAATTTTAACAATTCTGTTTTATATAATTTTCCATTTAAATATCCAGGTAAATTCGTTATTCCAAAATAGGATATGTACAAATTTTCCATAATCTGCTCGTGTTCATATACTCCATATCTTTTACAACACTCTGGAATGAAGGTGTTAAATTTAATTGCACCCAACATTTTTTTTACATTTGAAACAACTAAATCTGCATTATTTTTTACCGCCTCTAACATTAATTTATCTAAATATTTTTTATCTAATTCGTCATCCGCATCACAAAAACATATATATTCACAATCTTCACTTTCTTTAATTCCTCTTAATTTAGCCTTTGCTGCACCTTGATTTTCTTGAGAAATCACTATAAAACGACTATCTTTTTGTACAAATTTTTCACATATTTCTAAACTTTTATCTGTAGAACCATCATTTACAATAATACATTTCCAATTTTTATATGTTTGTTTTTGAATAGACTTCAAAGATCTATTAATTGTATGTTCTGCATTATATGCTGCAACTATAATATTTACTCTATGTTCCATAAACTTCCTTCCCATTCATCAGATGTTAATGCCTATTGAACGGATAAAATGATGATATCCATCTCCATACCCAATACTGATATGCATCTCATAATAAAAATAAATACAATAAAGTAATATACAGCAAATATATATTATCTTTCTATTTCTTTCATCAAACATGTGCTCTATGCACCATTCTAATAATAGAATCATATATACTATAAAATACATATTGAATCTGGCATAAATCCAAAATTTTGTTGCTAATAAAATAAAAATCAAATTAAGTACTGAAAAATTCACAACAATGTTAAGATATTTTTCTTTGCCTTTTAGAAAATCTCTTCCGACATATGACAACACTACTGGCACTGCCATTACCATAACTCTAATAATATTGGCTCCCTGTCCAGTTGACATTAATGAATCTTTATAATTTCCATATTGTGTTTGACCGAGCAAATTTGCAATCATTGGTCCTGATATTGGATATGTTATAAACAATATCACCCCAATAAATAAAATCCATTTTGTTACATGCCCCCACGCAGGTTGATCCGCAAAAAAATATAAAATCAAAAATATTAATGCTGACTGATGGATCGTTGAACACAACAATACTAACGGTATATATATCTTCCATTTTCTCTCGTGTATTAATGGAAATGAAAAAAAGAGTATTGCCGAAGCTAGATATTGTCTTACTCCATTCATTGATACCTCATAACAACCTGTTGTAATAAACAAGAGCATGACTAACTCTAACATATTAGAATTTTTATAATAACAAATGAAAATCGCACCTATTGTGATTATTGCTGTAATAATTAAAAATACTTGAGTATCCGTTGAAATAAATTGTCTTATGAATACCGCTATCGCATAAAATCCTGTATCATCTTTTACTGTTGGATTCTTCAGATAAGCAATAATATTAGTACCCAATTTACTAATAATCTGTCGATATGTTCCTGTATCTCCTACATTCTCTCGAAACCCAGACACAAATATCAAAACAGCACAAGCCATCCCCGCAAATAAAGCGTTTGCGCGAAATACTTTCTCACCTTTTACATATTTATATTTTCCACTCATTCTTGCAAACAGACACAAGAAATACGTACTAAATAATGTTATCCACCAGACTGTCATATGCTATAACCTCTTTTACTATTAATTCATCTTTTTAACCTGTTGCTTTATATAAACTGTCAATGCGATTCCAAATGGGATTGCTAAGATTGTTAATCCTTTTTCTGGACTTTCTTTTAAAAATTTTTTATTTTTACTAATTATGCTACTTGATACATAATGAATACAATTCATAAACTTTCTTTTGAATGTCTTATCATATTTCATATAAACAGTTCGTAAAAACGCAAATCCCTTCGGATTGTTTAAATACTGTCTGAACATATTAGCACTTGATCCATCTGCTTGGTATTCCACATTGCATAATATTTCATCCATAACAAGCAGTTCATATTCCTGATCGCAAAGAAGATATTTATAATTGAGTCCTACATATTTCTCTCCTTCAAACACTGGATATTCTGGATATTTTGTAATGACATCCGTTCGATATATTAATTTTTTATCTCCAGACCCACCTGCTTGATAATAACCAGATAATGTTGTACTTTTTAAATCTTTGGGAAATCTTTTTCCAATAATCTTCCCATTGAAATCTGCATCTAATCCTATGATTCCTGCGTATTTATTACTTCCATATTTTTTCCAGAATGTAATAATCTTCTCTGCTGCATCATCAGCAAGATAATCATCGGAATCAATACACACATTTAATTCTGTATCGATCAATTGATATGCAGCATTATGTGCAGTATGCATTCCGCCATTTTCTTTGTAATGATAGATAATCTCAAAACCGCTGTCTTCCTTTAGCCAGCTTTCAACCAATTCTTTTGTATTATCACTTGATCCATCATCTATGATCAGCCATTTAAACTGCTTACATTTTTGTCTGCATAGACTTTCATAACATCTATGTAAAGTATGTGCTCTGTTGTATGCAGGGGTAAATACTGTTAATATGATTTCATTTTCCATTCGTGTAAAACTCCTCTAACCATCTTGCATTCTTTTCTATGTCAAATCCATGTTCTATGATATCTTCTATTGTATTTTTTCTTTTTGAATATCTGTATTTGGCGATTTCCTGGTTCCAAAGACTTGTATTTCCATTAAGAGATACTTTGCTGATTTGATCTGTGATCATGATTTCAGCAGTAATCGTATCCGAAATGATGCATGGAAGTCCTGCTGCCTGCGCTTCCACTAATGTCACTGGAAGTCCTTCAAACAACGATGGAAACAAAAACAAATCCATTGCTTGTAATAATTGTGGAATATCTTCTCTCAAGCCAAGAAATTTAACCTTTGTTTCAATTCCATATTCCTTTGTCATCTCCTTAATCTTTTCCTGCAATTCTCCATTTCCAATCAGAACTAAAACAGCATCATCATTTGTCTTCGCAAAATCAGCAAAACATTTGACTAAAAACTCATGATTCTTCTGAAGATTAAATCTCCCAACATGCCCAATCACAAATTTATCTTCCACTCCAAGTTCAGCTCTTTTTCGCTTTCTCACTTCTTCATTATAAATAAACTTCTTTGCATCAATCGCATTATTCATAATCTGAAAATTATGTTTTCCAAACATCCATTTACCAGCTTCTTTTCCACATGCGAATAAATGTGTCGCATATTTTGGAATCTGTTTCTTTGAATAATCTTTGATCAGATATTTCAAATTCTTTTCTTGACTTGTATTATGACTATGGGCAATTCTTACTGGCACCCCATTTTTCTTCGCTGCTTTTAATGGATATGCACTCAGACAATCTAAATGAGAATGTACAATCTTATATTCTTTATGTTCCTTAAAGAATCGGTCCAGACTTTTCATATAACTTGGACTAAAAGGATTCAATACTGGCATATGGTAGATTTTACCGCCTAAACCTCTGATTTCATCGTCATAATCTTTCTTTTCATTTTCTGGTCTGTGTGTCAGAAAATCAAACTGAACTTTATTCCTATCTATATTTCGATAATAATTCATAAGCATTGTTTCAAGTCCACCACGGTTCATGTGAGTGACAACTTGTAATACTCTGATTGGTTCTCCCATTTTATTAATTCAACTCCCTAACTATTTTCATAACTTATTAGTTACTATCTAAATAATCCTTCCAAAGTCATCTCAACAACCTTCTCCTTATCAAACCTCTTCTCCATCACTTCCCGTGACTTCTCTCCCATCTGTTTCTTCTCTTCATAGGAAAGTTCAATAAATTCCACCATCTTCTCTTCCAATCCTTTAACATCCTTCACATCCACCAGATACCCATTCTCGCCATCTCTCACAGCTTCCATACACCCATGAATCCTGCTTGTGATCAGTGGTCTTCCCATGGCTCCACATTCTAACAGTGTATTTGCCATGCCTTCATGATACGACGGTAATACAAAGCAGTCACATTTCTTAATGAATGGTTTGACGTCTTCCTGATAGCCATAATAATAAATGATCCCATTTCTGACCAATGACTGAATTCGTTCCTTATAATCATCTTCCATTGGTCCTACGATATCAAACGATACTTCTGGGTAGATCTTCTTAATGTTCTTTGCTACTTTGAACAGTTCTTCGACTCCTTTTTCTTTCATCACACGTCCGATAAACAAGAACCGGATGTTTCTTGATTCTTCTGGGTATGGTGTCATCTTGTATTCATCAAGGTCGATCCCTGCTCCTGGGAGGGTGCATGTTCTGGATTCTTTGATAATATTATTTTCTATAAACACCTGCTTATTTCCTTCATTTTCAAAGAAGATTGTTTTTGCCTTTTTGCAGGATAGTTTATATAAAAATACGACGAGTTTCTTGATCATATTTTCATTCTGAAATGCAGTTCCTAATCCTGTGATGTTGACTGCATATGGAATTCTTTTGAATCTTGCTGCGATCCCTCCGTAGATGTTTGGTTTGATCGTGTAGGTGATCACAAGGTCTGGCTTTATCTTGCCTAAGATGTAAAAGTATCTCATCATCAGTTTAAGATCTGTTGCTGGATTGATCCCTCTTCGATCTACTGGTGTTTCGATAAAATGACATCCCATTTCTTTTAAATTCTGTACTAACATTCCTTTTGGCAGGGATATATAGACTTCATTTCCTTGATCTATGAGTTCTTTGATCAGGGCTTTTCTGAATTTGTATAATCCTACGTCTAGGTTTGCTAAAATTAATATCTTCTTATTCTTCATCGTTTACTCTTCTCACTGGTACTCCAACATAAGTTCCTGCTTCGTTGATATCTTCGATCACTGTACTTCCTGCTCCCATGATCACTTCGTCTGTGATATGCAGTCCTTGTATGATCTGGCTTCCTGTGCCGATCTCTGTCTCAGTCTTTAAATGGACATCTCCTGACAGTAAAACTCCCGGATATAGTGTATTATAATCTCCGATCTCATCATCATGTCCGACAATACTTCGGTTGCAGATCAGGTTAAAATTACCGATCTCTATATTCGTTGTCATAATAACGGATGTACAAATGATATTTCCTTGTCCTAGATGCACTCTTTGTGATGTGATCACGGATGGATCGATCAGATTAGGATACCATAAGTTTGGATTTGGCAGACATTTTAAAACGAGTTTTTCACGAACTTTTGCATTGCCTATAGCGAAGGCGACGGCAAGTTTTTGTTCTTTGTCGTATTCTTCGAGGTATTTCATTCCTCCAAGAATCGGATAGCCATCTATGATGCTGCCTTGCTGGATTCCGTCGTCTATGTATCCAAGAATCTCATATGTTGGTTCTTCTTCGTTGATCCGTTCGATCAGCCACTGAGTATCTCTTCCCATACCACCGGCTCCAACGATCACGATTGGTTTTATCTTTGGTTCTTTACTCATATAACCCATCCTCATTCTTCTTCCAATAGCATTCCATTCCTAATGCTTTCGGTGCAATAAAATCTTTCTCGATATCATCTCCGACAAATGCCATGTTCCTGCATGGTATTTCTAATCGTTTTCTCATGATCAGAAATGGAAGATCATTTGGTTTCCTGAATTCCATGACATTTCCATGTCCTGCAAGTTCGTCTGTGATCAGTATCTCGTCTGCCATTTTATCTAACCCCAGGGCTTCTATCTTGGCTCGCTGTACTTTTGGTGTTCCATCGATCAAGATCCCGATACTTCGCTTTTGCGTGTGTAGTTCAAAGAATAATTCTTTGACTCCTTCATACAATGAAATCTCTGGTTTATGGTCCCTGATGGCTTCTCTGCATTTTAATAATAATTCATCCGAATACATTCCTGCATCTTTTAATACCGTTTCCAGTGGCGGCTGCCCTTTTTCCAGTGCTGCACATAACTTATTAAAGATATTGTTCACTTCTGGAAGCATTCGTTCTACCACTCGGAAACTGCTTCGTACATAATCTTTCTCTGAGTATAATGTGTCATCCAGATCAAAGATCACTGAACCAATTCCCTCGTCTAAATGATACAAATCTTTAAAATCATGAATCTCTACGATCGGTTCTTCTCTTGTATTTAAACATATGCTTTTTTCAAATCTTGTGAAAATAACATTGTCATCGGCTGCATCCTCTTTGTATTCCATTGGTTCACCTAACATCATGGAGAGTGCTGCGTATGGTGCGTCGGCTCCTGCCTTGATCGATACGGTGCTTGCCTGATGATACCATGGTTCCATTCGGATAAAATAATCTTTGTCTGTATATTCTTCACGAAGCATAAAGATCGTCATCCATCCGGATGGCCTTAATTTCTTTATCACTTTCTTTGCTTCTTCTACGATCTTGTGATCTCTTACAACTCTATATCTTGCACTTTCTTTTCCCTCGACTTCTTCCTTTGCCCTTGGTGTGATGTAAACCGGGCTTCCGTCTAGATTGCAGAATACGTCAATCTCATACATCTTCCCATTTAAAAATGGACGTATCGTGTAATTCGCGTATTTTGATGCATGAAAACTTAATTCTTGTTCATCATGAATCATGATGCTTTTCTCCAGATTATCCATCTCATCCAATACTGCAAACATTGCTGGGAATCCTTGTGTATAGTCATTGGCACTGCTTACGACCTGTGGTGCGTTAAGACCACATTCTTCAAAGAAACGAGCTGTCCAGCGTTTGTTGCTGCACAGCAGAGCTAATTCTTCATTTGCAATGAGAACTTCTGTTCCAACAGCTTCAAATTCACTGGTTCTTTGTGACAGGATAAAGACGTCTTCTTCTGTTCTTGGAATGAGCAGACCGATCTTCTCCTGTTTACAGATATGTAAGAGTTCTGTGACATAACCTTCTTCCCCTGGCTGTGGAACCTGATAGTGCTTATGGCAGCGATATAATGCTGGTGCTTCCAGTGAATGATCACAGCCGACAAATGTTACTTTCACCCCTAATCTGCCAGCAGCATAGCGGAAGGTATCGATAAATTCGACCTGATCTGCCACGCTTGAAAATAAGATCTTTAAATGGCCTGCTTTCTTGTATTTGGAAAACTGGTCTTTCTTTGTTCCCTGAAAGGCATACATTGTCACAGATTCCTGTGCACTGATCCCTGCTCTTTTTAAAACTTTGGTCACGGTCTTTAATATGATCTTGATGTCGGTAAGAAATGAAATGCTATCCACATATTCAAGGTCGAATTCAAACTTTTCCTCCCAGCTGATGGCATTTCTTCCATTCACCTGTGCAAGTCCTGTCAGTCCTGGCCTTACATCTGCACGTCGTTTTTGTCTTGCACTGTAGAAATCTATGTATTGTTTCAATAGTGGTCGTGGCCCGACAAAACTCATATGTCCAAATAAGATGTTGAAGAATTCAGGTAATTCATCAAGACTTGTGGATCTTAACATCTGACCAAATCTTGGAAGACGTTCTTTGTCTGGCAGCAGATCTCCATTCTCATCGACGGCATCTGTCATACTTCTGAATTTGTAGAGTGTAAATATTTCGTTATGATATCCCGGTCTTTCTTGCTTGAAGATCACGGGGCTCCCTAATTTGATCCTTACTAACAATGCTGTGACAAGCAGGATCGGGCTTGATACAATGATACAGCACAGTGACAATATGATGTCAAAAAATCGTTTGATATATTTGTGATACATCTTTATATATACTCCGTTTACATTTTGTTCTTATCGGTCCAGTACGGATCTTATGATTCCTATGATCCGATCCATATCTTCTTTTGTATTCTTAATATCACTTGGAAGACATAATCCGCGGTCAAAGATATCTTCTGATACTGGCTTCTTATCATCTTCGTAATGAGAATAGAATTCGCACCCTTTAAATACTGGTTGTTGATGTAATGGTTTCCAGATCGGACGGCTTTCGATATTCTCTCTTTCCAAAGCTTCTATGATATCTAATGGTTTTATCTTACTGTCTTCATCGATCGTCATACATGATAACCAGAAGTTTGGTTCACTGCATGTTTCATATGGATTCATATGCACTTGTTTATAATCCTTGAAAGCATCTTTGTATGTCTCATAGATTGCTTTTTTCTTCGCAATGTGTTCATCCAGATGCAGAAGCTGACCTCTTCCAACTCCCGCTGTGATATTAGACATTCGGTAGTTATATCCGATCTCCTTGTGTTCATAATGTCGGACCGGTTCTTTTGCCTGTGTTGCCAGGAATGTTGCATGCTTAATGTATTCTTCATTCTCTGATGCGATCATTCCACCGCCTGATGTCGTGATGATCTTATTTCCATTGAATGAAAATCCTGCCATGACTCCGAATCTTCCTGTCTGAACTCCTTTATATGTTGCTCCCAGACTTTCTGCAGCATCTTCGATCAGTGGAACTTTATATTCTTCACAGAGTGCTTTGATCTCGTCTACCTTGGCTGGTGTTCCATAAAGGTGTGCAACGATCACTGCTTTTGCCTCTTTATGTTCTTCCAATGCTCTTTTCAATGCCTGTGGTGACATATTCCATGTCTCTGGTTCAGAATCCACGAATACAATCTTGCCTTTTTCGTAGGCGACTGGATTCACAGTTGCAGCAAAAGTCAGTGAAGGACATATCACGGTATCTCCTTCCCCGACTTCTAATAATTTCACCGCCAGATGCAGTGCTGCGGTTCCTGCGCTTAGTGCACTGCAGTGTGCGATTCCTGTATACGCTTCCATCTCACGTTCAAAGCCATTGACATTTGGCCCAAGTGGTGCGATCCAGTTGGTGTCAAATGCTTCCTGCACAAACTTCTGTTCTTCCCCATGCATCGTTGGTGATGCCATATATATACGTTCTTTCATGCTGTCTCATCCCCCTGTCATTTTGTCTGTTGATTTGTCTGTTTATATGTATACTCTGGAACTAATTTTTTTACAACTTCACGAATATTCGGATCTTCAGAAAATGCCGCATGATCTAATTCAGCGATCAGTTCACTAAATTGTTCTTTCTCCATCATCCTTGGACTTCCAATGAAAATTCGTTTGTTCTTTGTCTCTTTTTTATTCTCCTCATCGATCAGAAGTTCTTCATACAGCTTCTCCCCTGGTCTTAAGCCAGTAAACTGGACTTCTATATCTTCTCCTGGTGTAAGTCCTGATAAACGGATCATATTCTTCGCAAGATCTAAGATCTTGACTGGTTCTCCCATATCAAGGATAAATATTTCCCCGCCTTCTGCGTAAGCTCCTGCTTCTAACACCAGACTGACGGCTTCTGGGATCGTCATAAAGTATCGGATGATCTCTGGATGTGTAACTGTTACCGGACCACCATTGGCAATCTGCTTCTTGAACAACGGAACGACACTTCCGTTACTTCCAAGAACATTTCCAAATCTTACAGCAACGTATTCTGTATCGTATAAGCTATTCATGTATTGAATGACCATCTCACAGATCCGCTTGGAAGCGCCCATGATATTTGTCGGTCTTACTGCCTTATCCGTGGAGATCAGTACCATTCTCTTTACGCCGCTCATTCCTGCTTCTTTGGCTATGTTAAATGTGCCAAATACATTGTTCTTGATCGCATCATGCGGGCTGTCTTCCATCAATGGCACATGCTTATGTGCTGCTGCATGAAATACGATATCAGGCTTATAATCTTCGAAAATATTGTGTATTCGCAGATGGTTCTGGACAGATACGATCAATACTTTCAAATCTAGTTCTGGATGTGTTCTCTTCAATTCCATCTGGATCTCGTAGGCGTTGTTCTCATAATTATCAATGATCACTAACTTCTTCGGCTGATATCTTGCGATCTGTCTGCAGATCTCACTTCCGATCGATCCGCCTCCCCCTGTGACAAATACGACTCTGTCTTTGACATAGCTCATGATTGATGGAAGATTGGCTTTCACTGGCTCTCTTCCAAGCAGATCTTCAATCTCTACTTCTCTTAGAGCAGATACTGTAACTTCACTGTTGATCAGCTGATATAAGCCCGGAAGAATACTCAGACGGCATCCTGTCTGCTTGCAGATCTCAAGGATGTCCTTGCGGTCCTTGGGTTCTATTGTCGGAATTGCCAAAATGATCTCTTCAACATCAAATTTAACTGCATTGCGCAGGATCGTATTACGATTGCCAACCACTGGTATCCCAGATAAATATGTTCCTTTCTTCGCTGGATCATCATCTATGATGCAACGGATCGTTTTAGTCACATATGTACTCTTTTTGATCTCATTTAAAATGATGCTTCCTGCTTCTCCTGCTCCGATCAACATTACCGGAACTTTCTTCTTGCCAATGTCATTCACTTTGAGTGGTTCACTTCCCTGAATCAATCGGACAAGTAATCGGATAAAAAACATTCCCAACAGCAGATATACCAAATACAAGAAATAGTAACTTCTTGGTATCTCCCATTGTAACATATAAATTCCGATCAACTGGAAAGCTGCTGCGATCACAGCTGCTTTAACGACATTAATAAAATCGGAGATTCCTGCATACTTCCATTGCGTTGAATACAATCGATATGCCATAAAGATCACAATACTGCAAAAGAGATTCAACGGCATGTATTTTGCAGCATTTTTCAAAAAAATCGGTGCGATCTGTGATGGATAGAATTCAAATCGCGTTAATAATGCAAGATATGATGCTATGATCATCATTATGATATCTGAAATCCCAAGTATCATATTCCATTTCTTTCTTTGGACGATTGTTTTTAATTTCTTCATATACTTTCCCCTTACATATGCTCTCACATATTTGTTTTAAATCTATTATACCATTCCTTTTCTTAATTTCCTATATCTACTCCTGCTCATTTCCTGCTTTTTGGTAATTTTTTCATAAAACACAGCAAAAAGAGATGGAAAAATCTATGTTGTTTTGATCTTTCCATCTCTTTTTATGTTAAAATTCTATCTTTTCATCAAGATTCTATCTTTTTATACGTTGATCTCAGCTGTTAATCCAAGCACTTCTTTATTCTCTTCAAGAATTGGATTGATCACTTCATTCACAAATTCTTCTGTCTGCTGTGGTGCACGTCCTACGAAGTTCTCTGGTTTCATGATCGCCTGTAACTGCTCCATGTTCATACCAAATGCTGGGTCTGCTGCGATTCTTTCTAACAGATCGTTTGCTTTTCCTTCTTCTTTGACAACTTTTCCTGCTGCCATAGAATGTACACGGATCTTCTCATGAAGTTCCTGTCTGTCTCCACCAGCTTTTACTGCATCCATCATGATATTCTCTGTTGCCATAAATGGAAGTTCGCTTCTTAAACGGCTTTCGATAACCTTAGGGTATACAACTAATCCGTCTACAACGTTTAAGTAAAGGTCTAAGATACCATCGATCGCTAAGAATCCTTCTGGTACAGATAAACGTTTGTTGGCTGAGTCATCTAATGTTCTTTCAAACCACTGTGTAGATGCTACTAATGCTGGGTTCATGGCATCTGACATTACGTAGTTTGCTAAGGAAGCGATTCTTTCACTTCTCATTGGATTTCTCTTATATGCCATTGCAGATGATCCGATCTGGTTCTTCTCAAATGGTTCTTCTACTTCTTTTAAGTGCTGAAGAAGTCTGATGTCATTTGAGAACTTATGGGCAGACTGTGCGATCTGGCTTAATACGTTGATCACGCGGGAATCAACTTTTCTAGAGTATGTCTGTCCTGATACTGGCTGGCATTTGTCAAATCCCATCTTCTTGGCGATCATTCCATCGATCTTCTTGATCGTTTCGTGGTCTCCTTCGAATAACTCTAAGAAACTTGCCTGTGTTCCTGTTGTTCCTTTTGATCCTAATAATCTCATGTTAGCGATCACGTGATCAAGATCTTCTAGATCATATACGAGATCCATCAGCCAAAGGCTTGCTCTCTTACCTACTGTTGTAGGCTGTGCTGGCTGAAAATGTGTAAATCCAAGTGTTGGAAGATCTTTGTATTTCATTGCGAATTTGGATAATTCGTTGATCACATTTAATAATTTTACTCTGACAAGCTTTAATGCTTCTGTCATGATGATGATGTCTGTGTTATCACCAACATAGCAGGATGTTGCTCCTAAATGGATGATTCCTTTTGCCTTTGGACATTGTACTCCGTATGCATATACATGAGACATAACATCATGACGGACTAATTTTTCACGTTCTTTTGCTACATCGTAGTTGATGTCTTCTGCATGTGCTTTTAATTCGTCGATCTGTTCCTGTGTGATATCAAGTCCTAATTCTTTCTCTGTCTCAGCAAGTGCGATCCATAACTTTCTCCATGTCTTAAACTTCTTGTCTGGAGAAAAGATGTACTGCATCTCTTTGCTTGCATAACGTTCTGATAATGGGCTCTGGTAACGGTCGTTCATAAAAATCTCCTTATCCTTATCTTTCAAAATTTCCACGAATATCTCTTGTTGGCGGTTTCATTGGATACTCACCTGTGAAACATCCTTTACAAATCGGTAATCCCTGTACCATCTGTGAAAGTCTCTCTTCTCCTAAGTATCCTAAACTATCTGCTCCGATCACTTCACAGATCTCGTTGATCGATCTGTTATATGCAATCAGCTGTTCTCTCTCTGGAATATCAGTTCCAAAGTAGCATGGCCACAGGAATGGTGGGGAACTGATCCTTACATGAACTTCTGTCGCTCCTGCATCGCGTAACATCTTCACAATGCGGTCACTTGTTGTTCCTCGTACGATGGAATCATCGATCATGATGACTCTCTTTCCTTTGACTGCTTCTTTTAAAACATTTAACTTGATCTGCACGCTTGATTCACGGCTGCTCTGTCCTGGTTTGATGAAAGTTCTTCCGACATAACCATTCTTGACAAATGCGGTTCCATATGGAATTCCTGACTCTAAGGAATATCCCAGGGCTGCTGCATTTCCTGATTCTGGTACTCCGACAACCAAGTCTGCTTCTACTGGTGAATCCTGTGCGAGGTATCTTCCTGCCTGAATTCTTGAGTGGTATACCCCAACTCCGTCAATCTCACTGTCTGGTCTTGCAAAATAAATGTATTCAAAGATACATCTTGCTGTTTTTTCCTTTGGAATACATAAATCACAGTCTGACTGAATTCCATCCTTTGTGATCGTTACGATCTCTCCTGGATTCACGTCACGGATAAATTCTGCTCCGATCGTATCTAATGCACAGCTTTCAGATGCTAATACATAAGCGTTATCTCTCTTACCGATACATAATGGCTTAAATCCATATGGATCTCTTGCCCCGATCAGTTTCCTTGGTGACATAACGATCAGGGAATACGCACCTTTGATCTTCTGCATTGCTCTGGCTACTGCCTTCTCAATTGATGATGTATTCACGCGTTCTCTTGCGATATGATATGCGATAACTTCGGAATCGATCGTTGTCTGGAAAATAGCTCCTGTCTGTTCTAATTCTTCGCGAAGTTCTATTGCATTGATCAGATTACCATTATGTGCAAGTCCTAAAGTACCTTTTACATAATTTAAAACCAGTGGCTGGGCATTCTCAGGAACACTCTCTCCTGCTGTTGAATACCTTACATGCCCTACACCGATATCTCCCTTTAATGCCTGAAGGGAATCTGGTGTAAACACTTCATTACATAATCCCATACCTTTTTGAGATGTGACATTACGTTTTGGACCATTCGTATCAGAAACTGCAATTCCGCAGCTTTCCTGACCTCGATGCTGAAGTGCAAACAATCCATAATAGATCGTTGACGCTACATCATTGCCATCGAAATCGTAGATACCGAAAACTCCACATTCTTCTCCCAACTTATCAAAGTTCTCTCTGCTCATCGTGATCTTTTGACCTTTCTGTTATACAATCTTTAGTTTCCTTTGTAAAATACACATTTTTGATAGTAACATATTCATTTTAAATCTGCAAGCATCCCTGTTATTGATTCTCTTTTAATAATGTAGTATCTGGAGGGATCTCTCCTCGCTTAAGCTTCGTATATATGATCCTTCTTACAGATTTATCGATTCTTGATTCTTTGATCTTGCCACTTTTTAGTGCCTTCTTAATTGCCTTGTATGCTTCTTTATAGTTATCCGGCATCACGATCAGGTCAACTCCTGCCTGAATCGCTTTCACTGCTGCTTCTCCGGAACTATAGTTATCTGTGATCGCTTTCATGTTCATCGCATCGGTCATGATAACGCCCTTGTATTCAAGTTCATCTCTTAGAATATCTGATACAACTCTGCTGCTTAGGCTTGAAGGCTCCTTCTCATCTGTCACATTAGACAGCATCAGATGTGACACCATCACTGCATCAGCTTTTGCCTTGATCCCTGCTTTAAATGGTTTAAAATCTGTATCTCTTAATGCATTGATCGTCTGGTAGGTCTCTGTACTTCCACGGTGTGTGTCTCCTCCAGTCTGTCCACTTCCTGGAAAATGCTTTAATGTCGCTGAAATCTGTTGTTTCTGCATGTTCTTTACCAGTGTTGTAATAATATCAGCAACTTTCTTTGAGTCTGTACCAAAGCTTCGGTCTCCGATCTCTGTGTTATTCTTATTCGTTAAAACGTCTGCGACTGGTGCAAGATTCATGTTAAATCCAAGCTCTTTTAATTCCTTTCCCTGTGTCTTTCCCATCTGCGCGATCTTCTTGTCATTGTAAGTTCTTCCAACTTCCTGTGCAGATGGATATACTGTCATCTTCATCTTGGGATTTGATGCGACTCTTGAAACCTGTCCACCTTCCTCATCCACTGCCATAAATAGCGGGATATAGGAGGCATCTTGAAGTTTATCCGTCATCTTCTTTGTCTGATCAGGTGTGTTGATATTCTTCGCAAACATGATCACCCCACCTGCTGGATACTTCTTCAATGTCTTCTTCATCTGGCTCGTCACGCTTGTCTGATTCTTGCTTTCTGCCTCATCTAATTGATAAACAGATACCATAAATAGTTGTCCGATCTTATTCTTTAAGGACATCTCCTTCGTGATATCTTTTGCCATTCCCTGCAGGGTTGTTTCATCCAGATCTTCTGTCTTGAGTTTCTTTGTTGTACTCTTCTTCCCGCATCCTGCTGTCATGACAAGCATCAATACAAGGACAAGGCTGATTAAACGTCTCTTCATTCTTTCGTGTCCTTTCCGTGCATGCTCTTTTCTTTCTATTATACCAGAAGCATTTGTTTGTATCAAATGCTGTTACGTCCTATTTCTATAGAAAAAAACCCCTCCAGATCTTAATGCCTGAAGAGACTTTAAAAGCAGATGTCTCCAAATACGCAACCGTTCCATAAGTCACCATGTATCAAAACTTCATGAAAAAAGGATTTAAAAACCACTCTCTCAAATGGTCTATTTGCATATTGTCGACACAATTAGTAGTATATACTTTTATATTTATGTTTTCTACCCTTTCAACATAGTTTTTTTCAATTTTTACAATTTTGTCAAAAAACATATGAAATCTATTTGTTTACATCTAAATGTTGTTTAAATTGTATAGTAACCAGAAATTGGTCTCCGTCTATTCTTATCGAAAACTCTCCTCCACAATTCTTTGTAAAACTGTCTGCGATGGAAAGTCCTAATCCGTTTCCTTCGCTAGTACGCGATTTTTCCGCTCTTGCAAACCGTTCCATGATCTCTTCTTCTGTAAAATTCATCTCATAGGATGCTGTGTTTATAACTTCTAATTTTACTTTTTGATCTGCTTCGGTGATCCTTAGGAAGATCCTGGTTCCTTTCAGGGAGTATTTTAAGGCATTTTCTATGACATTTTGTACCACACGATACATGCGGCTGCTGTCTCCGATAAATCTTGTGTGTGTAGCTTCGCACTGATATCTGATCGCAAATCCAGATTCTTCTATCTGATCTGCCATATCCCCCAGTGTCTGTTCTACCAGACGTTTCATATCCATTTCTTCCAGATCTACTTTCGCATCTCCACTTGTTGCCTTCGCAAGTTCAAACAGGTCAGAAATGATGGCTTTTAAGCGTTCGGTCTTGTTGATCAGGATGGTTACATAATCTCTTGATTCTGCGGATAATGTCTGATCTCTGCTTAAGAGATCAACGTATCCAATGATAGAAGTCAGCGGTGTCTTCAGATCATGTGATACATTTGTGATCAGATCGATCTTCATTCTCTCGCCCTTCATCTGTGTTTCTAATGCTTTTTCCATTCCCTGCCCGATATTGGTCAGTTTCTGACTGTATTCATAATACGCAGATTCTTGTGAAATATCGGTCGTTGCCGTCAGTTCTCCATTGGAAATACGTTCAATCTGATCGACAAGCATGCTTAAATCTCTCTGTTCTTTTGCGTATTTATCTGAATATTTTGAAAAATATCTGATAAGAAAAACAAAGATGACTGCTGCTATAAACAAGAGTGGGGATGGGATATTCATTCCACTCATTCCCATGAAGATACAAGCAAGTGTACCGACAGTTAAAATATATCGTAGGACCCTGTACTGTCTGATCCTGTCTCTTGCATGTTTTTGTGCAAATGACATCGCCTCGTCTTCTAGCTTTCTTCTTGTCTTTGCCTGACGGCTCCATTTTCGAATATATCCCAGACAAAATGTTGAATCCAGAAGATTCTTCTGGCGAATCCTCCATACCGTAGTCTGAATACATACGGCAAATGCCATGATAAAAAATGGGACTGAGATATAACTCAGCGTCATGATCATCTCGATCGTTGAACCTGTGATCCCGCCCTGTGTATATTCTATCGTATATTCCCAGATTGCAAAGCATAATGCGATCGCCAGTCCAAGCAGCGTAGTTGCTGTCACTAGTATGATCTCCCACCAGAGCCTGTCAAGCCCTCTAAAAAATCTGGTTCGCTTTTCCTGAAGTGCAAATAAGATGCACAGCAGGATCGTTCCGATTACTTCAATGATCGAAACAACGATGATCGTTTTGATTCCCGTCGTGATCTGTTTTGTTGATCCTTTTCGGAAATTTTCAATCTCTGTTAGTGCTTTTTTTGTCAAAGAAATCTCAATGTCTGCATTTTCCAGACGCTGATTCTTCTCATCATTGATCAGAAGCTGTTCCGGGAATATATCCTGCAGTGTATAATCATCCCCATAGAATTCATAGTATTCTGTCTGATCCGCATTGTACTCGTCATACGGATCCCATCCTTTGAAACTTCCGTCTTTGTTTAGTTTCTCTGTCTTGTCTCTTTCTATATGAAAATGTTCAATCCTGCCCCCAGCATAGTTCGCATTTTCTGTTCCATATGTTGATGTTGTCGTTACCATCTTTTTATCATATGGTTTGACCTTCATCGTTACTTTCACAAATGATTCTTTTTTTATCTTATTTAGTAAACTTTCTGACACATGATTTGCCTGTGTATAATAGACTTTATCACTTTCTTGATCCGCCCATTTATCAAACAGTGAGATCTGTGTGTTTTTGATATAGTCTGATTGATTCTGTTCATCCAGACTGAAGCTGTTATCCCCTGTCAATGCCATGTTATGGATCGTGTTGAGTCCATATATCCCTGACAGGGTCATGGCGATCATCACAAGTGTGATCAATACTTTGTTAGTCCATTTTCTCGATCTTGTATCCAATTCCCCACACCACCTTTAAATATCTTGGATTTTTTGCATCTATTTCTATTTTCTCGCGGATACGACGGATGTGGACCATAACGGTATTCTCTGTTGCATAGGCTTCTTCGTTCCATACGCGTTCGTAGATCTCATCTGCTGAAAATACTCTGCCCAGATTGTTCATCAGAAGGCTTACGATCTTGTATTCAGTTGCAGTCAGTTTCACTGGCTCTCCATCTACCATCATCCTTTTTCCTTTCATGTCAAGGATCAGTCCACCATTGATGATCTGTTCCTTATTGCTTTCTGCGGCGTTCATTCCTCCAAACTGCATGTATCTTCGCAGCTGGGATTTCACTCTCGCTACTAGTTCATCTGGGCGGAATGGTTTGCTGATATAGTCGTCGGCTCCCATAGATAGTCCCAGGATCTTATCGCTTTCTTCTGTCTTGGCTGAAAGAATGATGATCGGAATGTTCTTGCTTTCCCTGATCTTCATCGTTGCGGATAGTCCGTCCATCTTCGGCATCATGACATCTATGATCATAAGCTGGACTTCTTGTTCCATCAGGACATCCATGGCTTCCAGACCATCATATGCCGTTATGATTTCATAGTCTTCCATTTCCAGACGTTTCTTGATCGCTCCTACGATCTCTTTGTCGTCGTCAACGACCAGGATCTTTGGCTGGTTCATACTTTTCCTCCTCGTATCTTTGATGGTTTTAGTGTATCAGGTGGTTCTTTCGTTTCTGCGGATATAATTCTTACGAATTTCTTAATATGACTTCCTTAATTATACTGACACTCCAACGGCTAAAGCACGTTAGGTTCTTATATACGTTCACTTCCAAATATACTCGAAAGCATATAAGACTAATGATTTTCTATAAGACTTTCACTAATAAAGATATCATTATATCCATTAACGTTAGTATATGGCTCGTGTCAAAACCTTTTATATATTCTATTTTAGATTGCTATACTGCTTAAATTTTTTTTACCTTTTAATCTCTCTACTTCTAAATTATGAAGTCGATAGAAATTTTCAAATCGTTCATTACATTTATCAATATTAAAACTCTTCAGATTATCATTAATGTTCATTATCAGAAATGCTGAATACATATCTCTTTGTATTTTAAGACCATCAAAATCATTCCATCTCTGTGACAGAGACTTCTTTTTGTATGTCCCATCAAAATGATTAAACTGGCTTGCTCTTGCTTCTGATGTATTTATTTCAATTAGTTTTTCACCATAATATCTCAACTTTCTATCTATGATAGTTAATAACATAGATGGAGCTTTATTTGCTAACGACTTTCCAAAACGTTTCTTACGTTTGAATCTGCCTTTATCATTTTTTTCAGTTTTCTTAGCACGCTTTTGAAGTCCTGCGAAATTCATTTTTTCAACATATACTTTATTGCCAAGAGATATAATATAATTAGCTAAACATTCATGTTGATACTTTCTTATATCAGCTTGTTTTCTATACAGCTCTTTTAATTCATTTTGATATTTAATGCAGTGATTCGATTGATTCCATAGAACTTTTTTATTACCATGTTTTTTAATCGTACCATCTTCATTATAATTCTCTGGGTTAGTTGCTCGTCTTGACCTGTCTATTTTTCTAAGAAGTTTTTTCTTTTGATCTTCAATATTTTGTATCCTATCAGCAAGTTCTAATATTTTTACATCAGACTGGCTTGAAATAGCGATAGTTCTAGTTCCGATGTCCAGTCCAACATCCCCTGTACCCATATAGTGTTTTATCTCGCCAGTTTCAGCAATTAGTTTTATAGGTGGATTCCCTTTGAAAACGATCTGCACATAATATTTATATTTATTTCTTATATATTTTCGTATGATCCTGTTGTAGCAGATTTTAGATTGCATCGCTTGATATTCATAATCATTATCATAATCTATAACAACAGGTATTTTTAATCCGTTCCAAAGAATCGTATTATCTTTAAAACGAATACCAGTTCTATTAGATTTCCCTTCAAGTGCATTTAATTCACCATGTCTCTTATAATAAATTTTGTTTCCATTTCCATAAAACAATTTATCATAAGATTTCCATAATTGTGTTGCAATCTTTTGAGCGGTAAATGAATCTATATTATCTTTGAAATGATTTTGCATTTGTTTTACATCTTCGTGAAATGAGTATTCTGACATACCATACTGTTTACGAATATCATTTATTTGTTTCCAAATTTCTTTATTAGATTTCTTATTTTCCGTTAATACAGATATAAGATTACGATATTTCTTTGTTTTGATCATTTCTTTATAACGCTTTTGAGTCACATTTACTAATGAATTATAAATATATCTTCCAACTTTAAAACGCTTATTTAAAACATCTTCTTGATATTTTTCTGTTTTCAATGGGAATTCAACAATAAAGTTTGACATGGTACTCACCTCACTTTCTAGTATGATATTCTCTTTTTAATATCTTTTCTTTTGATCTTCTACATACTTTTTGATTGTTTCACTGCACACATTTCCTGCTGTTGAAACAAAATAACTTCTTGTCCATAAGTTAGGCATTTTAGAAAGCTCATTAAATTCTTCTCTCAGAATTTTACTTGTATATCCTTTAATTTGATGCATAATATATGATGGACTTAATGTAGGTGGGCAATTTAAGAACATATGCGAATGGTCTTTATCACATTCTATTGCAATTGTTTCAATTTCTAACTCCTTACATTTAATTTTGACCAGTTCTTTAAATCGCTCTTCTACATTTGGTATCAGATAAATTTTACGCCTGTATCTTGGACAAAATACAAAATGATAATTTATCAAAGATACCGTTGTATTTGTATGTCTATATATGTTTTCCATACATTTATTGTATCATAATGCGTGTATATTTACCATACTTATATACACATTATTTTAATTTTTTTGCTATCCATCCCACACCTAAAGGAGTGAGCTTTCCGCACATCGATTTGTAATTTACCGAATAATTATCAATATCCTGTCCATAGGAGTGTACCTGCACTTAATGGATAGCAAGATATTGATAATTATTCTCATTTGTAGTTATTGTTCACTAACCTTTCGTGTGGTATCATATCTTTCATCAGTTAGAGTTTTCTAACTACGTACACGCTATTATTTTATATTACAGAAAACGGAGGAAAAACTATATGCGTAAAAGATTAATCGGGAAAGCCTTTGCTATCGCTATGAGTGGTGCAATGGTTTTAACTGCGACTCCTGTGACAGCGAATATTTTTCATGTTGCTCACATTGTTAAGGCTGCTAATGATGCACAGCAGGATGAATGGACATATTGCTATGTTGGTCTTACTTGGGCTGAGTATTGGGCGAATGAAGGTGTTTATAATGCTAATGATACTTCAAGCTCTGATGTAGAAGACTCTCATTATGAAAAAGATAAAGGTGGATATGACGTCGTTACTCGTGCAACTACAAATCACGGACTTCACAGAGGAAGTTTCCAAGGAAATGCAGTCATTGAAGCAAAAGCTTCTGATAGTACCACAAAAGAATTTTCTGTTTCTCACTGGAGTAAAGATGGTAAAAAATTCTATCAATCATCCACAGATGCTACAGGTGTAAGCTATGCTAAGGGAACTATTACTGATACTGATGGTACGCAATATAAATTAACTTCTTATGAAGTAAAAGGTACAAAATATGTTCCTGTTAAAGTAAAAACTACAGATTTAGATGCATTAAAAGCAAACCACACTGTTGTTGAAAATGGTGGAACTCTTGTTGGTGGTTATGGTGAAAACCAATTAAAATCTTACCAAAAAACTGCAAATGTTACAGCTAACACTTACGGTTTAAAAACTGCTACAAAACAGGAAGATGGTTCATTTATTTTTTCTGCAAGAAGTAACGAAGGAACAGAATCCGGTGTTAAAGATGCGGCATTAAAAGAAGCAACCGGTGTGACTCCAAACTTACGTTCTGGAGACGCTGTTGGTTCTTATGGTGAGACTTTACGTCTCGACCTAAATGGAGATTACGGTGATCTTGGTGCTAATCTTCAGTCTGTAAAATGGACTTTCTATGGAGATGACAGTACTTATACAACTCCAGTAAAAACTTATGGTACAAAATTTGCTGCTGATAACTGGATGCATAAATCAATGGGAATTCAGCTTGGTTTAACAGAATCTGCCCGTTTTGATCTTTCTGGAGATGCAGCAGTAGGATACTGGAGTGTTACTGTTTCCGCTTTAGGTTATAAAGATTATACATATAAATTCCATGCAGACAAAGAAAACATCGCTCAGCACGTTGTAATTGCTTCTGATAGTGATGAAGTAAAAGCTTTACAATCTACAATAAAAACTGCTGATTCTTATCTTGAAAAAGAAACTGAATACTGTGCTAAGCCATATTCTGATTTTAAAACAGAATATAAAGAAGCTCAGGATGCTTTAAAACATGACACATTATATAAAGCTAATATCCTTGAAGCAAATACTCACCTTTCCAATGCTATTGAATCATTAACAAAACCTGAATATAAAGAAGTTGTAAAAGCTGCAACTTTAGAAAAAGATGGTTCCATTGATGATACATGTGTAAATTGCGGTGATGTTAGAAAATCTACTCCAATCGCTAAAATTGCATCTATCGATTTAGATAAAACTTCTTTCACAGAAAATGGACAGGCTCAGAAACCTTCTGTTACTGTAAAAGATAGTACTGGTGCTGTAATTTCTGCTGATAATTATACAGTTTCTTATTCTGACGCTAACAGCACAAAAGCTGGAACTTACAAAGTAACAGTTAAATTTAATGGAAAGAAATATGCTGGTACAAAAGAATTATCTTATACAATTTCAGCTAAACCAGCAGCTACAACTACTGTAACAAACGCAGCAATTGTGAAAGCTCCTGCGAAGACAACTGTGAAATTAAGCAAAGCTAAGAAGACTTCTATCAAAGTATCTTGGAAGAAAGTTTCCGGAGTTGCTGCTTACCAGATTCAGTACAGCACATCTAAGAACTTTAAGAAAGCAAAAACAGTCAAAGTTTCTGCGAAATCTGCTTCTAAAGTCTTAAAGAAGCTGAAAAAGAATAAGAAATATTATGTAAGAGTTCGAAGCTACAAAGTAACAAAAGTAAACAACAAATCTAAGAATGTTTACTCTGCTTGGTCTGCTAAGAAAGCTTTAAAAACTAAGAAAAAATAATTTCTCTTAAATAATATCAATTACATCTCAATCTTAAAATTATTAAATAAAATAGGAACTGCATTTGGTCTGCGGTTCCTATTTTATTACTTATTCTATGTTTCTTTTTTACCGTTGATAAATTGATGATATTCTATTTTGAAAATTATTTATTGATAATCCCATAGATTTCATCAACTGATAACTCTGGATTTTGTTTGATCATTTCGTAAATCGGCTGAACAAATTCTATACTTTCCATAAGATCATCTATTATCTTCTCCATAGAATCTCCTCTTTGGGATTTTTTTTGAATGAGTAGAATTTTATTCTTGATTTCTCCTTTGATTTCTCCTTCTCTTCTTCCTTCTATCCTTCCTTTTTCTTCTAATTCCTCTAGCGCCTTGCACATATTCATCTTCCCTCCTTCTTTCTCTAGCTTTATTGCATCATCAATCAATTTCTGTGATTCTGTAATCGCACCAATTACTAATCCCAGTTCTGAAGGTATTAATTGCTCTTTGTATATATCATTAATTTTATCATATCTTTTATCATAAATGAATCTACTGATATCAAAAACTATACTGACATCTGAATTCTGAAATTTCAGATATTCGCTGTTTCTTACCTCTATAAGATTCATCTTATAATCTGATACTAACGCCTGAAATCTTTCTGGTACTTTCAACATGTCTATCAATGAACGAGGGCCATCCCATTCTTTTTCGCCATAATAAATGCAGATTGTAATCATTGGATGTAAACGATCCTCTGCTGTTAGCCCTGATAAAAATTCATCTGAATTTCTCCAATTCTTTTGCTTTTTATTTTGGACTGCTAATTCATTGTATTCTTTTAAATAAGAAAATGCATCTCCTACCATGTGACGCAATGGCATTGCATAATGAACTTTCTGTTGATTTTCAATTCCTAGAATTACAAAATCAATACCAAATGCTGTTTTTTTAACTACATCTAAGACTTTCTGTATCGTTTCTGCATGCCCGTTAAATTGAAGCAATGATGAAATATCCGTATCTACTTCTGTCAGATCATTAGGTTTTAATACCTGCTCTCCATCAAATATACAAGCATTAAATAAATCTGCAAATCTACTATTATCTTTCCAGAAATTTTTTAAAATATGATCTGCTTTTATATGATTCTTTATTTTCTTTTGCTGTGCCATTTGAACTAATTCCCTCCCATCCTGTTATATATCAGTATATTTTTCATGTTTTTGCAACTTTTCCAACTTTCTTATATAAATGTTTGTTATATATAAGAAAAAGGAGCCATAAAATAAACTTTCTAATCTCTAAGATTACGTTTATTTTACGGCTCTTACTATTACCCTTGTGCTAAATTTTCTTGTAATAATTCCGTCTATCTAAAATATTTATCCAGGATCTGGCGTTCTCCTTCATTGTCATTGATGTCTGTGACAATATCTGCTGCCTCTTTTACTTCATCTGCGGCATTGCCCATGGCGACTCCAAGTCCTGCATATCTGATCATATCGATATCGTTGAAATTATCACCAAATGCCATTATCTCTTCTTGTTTCACATGAAAATGGTCTTTTAACATATGGATTGCATCGGATTTGGATGCTTTCATGGACATGATCTCTAAATAGGTATCTTTGGATCGATAAATTCTGATCTGTGGGAATTCTTTTACTAACTGTTGTTCCAACGCTGCAATATCTTCTTTATCTCCCATGCATAACACCTTGTGTACTTCTTTGTAGACTTCTTCATCTTCAAAAGACACTTCTTGTGGAATCACGCCTGTGATATCACTTTCCTGCGCTGCCCAATATTCTTTTTTATCTTTTACCAGCCATTCATCGTTTGTGTAAATGTTAACCGAAATCTTTGGATCCAATTCATAGACTCTTCTGCATAACTTCATGGCAACTTCTTGTGGCATTGCCACACTGTAGATTGGATGGTCTTCTTCATCAACAACTAAAGCTCCGCTGTAGCAGATCATTGGACTCTTCGCCTCTAATTCTGCTCTGATAGCTGTCATGCCTTTGGGCATTCTTGCGGACACTAAGACGTATGGGATTCCATTTTGGTTGATCTGTTTTATTTTTTTTCTTGTATTTTCTGGTATCTGATGTTTTGAATTTAATAATGTTCCATCAATATCACTAAATACTGCTTTATACTTTTTCATTATGTCTGCATCCTTTCGTTTCTCTGCTTTGTTGTCTATTTCTTCCATTATTATAAAGCAAGAAAAGCCATCTGGCGAGGATAAAATATTCCAGATGGCTTTCTTCTTTTTTAGGTCTTTATTTTTAATATGCTTTCACTGATTTTGCTTTAGAATATGCTCCGTATACTTTCTGATTTGTTGAATCATAGTAGTAATAGCGAACCTGTACATAATATTTCTTGCCTTTTTTTAGACCTGTTTTTGTATAAACATTTTTCGCTAAACCTGTTGTTTTGTATTTTGCAGATTTCATCTTTTTGCTTGTGGAATAACGGAATCTAAATCCTCGTTTTTCTCCATATTTATTTGTATATTTGATAGATTTGGCTACAAATCCTGTTCCTTTTCCAGACTTACCTTTCAAAGATGATAGTTTCGCTGTTCCTACTTTGATTTTAACAAATTTTGCTGTTAATACAATATTTTTATCTGAAGCAGGTACTTTATTAACAACTTTTCCTTGATAAGTCCATCCCGCAAATACATAACCTTTCTTACCAGCAGCTTTATATTTTGTTTTATTCCATCCTGGTAATTTAGTTCCAGCTTTTGTTTTATTTATTGTTGTAACAGTTTTTCCACCATTACCTTTTAATGTTACTGAAATTGTTTTTGGTGTTTCTGATGGTTTTGGTGTTTCTGATGGTTTTGTTGACTCTGATGGTTTTGTTGGCTCTGATGGTTTTGTTGGCTCTGATGGTTTTGTTGGCTCTGATGGTTTTGTTTCTTCTTTTTTATCTACATATAAATTCTTGAAACTTACTGCACCATCCCATAAACCAAGTCCCATATATCCAGTTTTGATATCAAAGAAATCTTTGTCTGACTCTTTATCTGCATCAAAAGTATAATTTAAGCATTCCTTATCATCTACATATACTTTCACTGCATTTGCTTCTTTTTCAATCTTCACATGATGATATGATCCATCACTAATGCTAGAAGACATCTCTCCTACTGCAATATCACCATCTTTATACATTCTGAACAAGCGCACTTTGTTACTACCTGGAACAAACTGAAGACAATATGCTCCATTTGGATCCGTTGATTTTGATGCAAAAATTAAGTTAACTAATCCTTTTTCAAAGGACATATCCGCTTCTATTGTTGATTTTTCATTAACTACCGCATCTTCAGACATATAAAAATCATTTGCAGACTGGTTGGAATCTGATAACACTTCTCCATCAATCGTCCAATTACCACTTACATTTACAAATTTCTTAATGTTTGTTTTGAAGTTATTTTCTTTTACATTAATCGTAAATATCTTTTTCTTTGATGGATCTGATTTACTCGATGCAGTAACTGTTGCTTTTCCTGATTTTAATGCTGTTACAACTGCTTTTCCATCTGACTCTTTGATACTTACAACATCTTTTCCTTCTGTAACATCCCATGTTATCGTCTGATCCATAGAAATTGGAAATACATATGCACTTAATTCTACACTATCACCAGCATATAATATCTGGTTCTCATTCTGCATAGATCCAACAGATTCCACATCTGTCAATTCTTCCTTATCTGTCCAAATTGACTTCATTGGATAAATATCAATATCTGCTTTTACAGGATCACCTTCTACTAGAACAGATGCTCCTAAACTTGTTGGTGTTGGGAATATCTGGTTCGCTCCTGCTGCTGTATTATTACTGCTAAATACTTCGACACTGGCTTTGTCTACATAAATATGTAATTCTACAGAACCATCTTCATTCTTTTTCACATTAGACTGCTCATTTATTTTTTTGAATTCCTGACTGATAATCTTTCCTGATTTACTTCTATCGATAGATAGTTTCTCATTTTCTAAATCATAAATTACATCGGTATATTCTGTATCATTTTGATTCTTTCTTAGTCTGAACCCAACTTTCTTTGTTTTCTCTGATGGTTTAAATTTAGCAACAATCTCATATGTATCCTTTGCAAAATCCTTTAAGAGATCATTATCTTCTGAAATTGTAACATCTTTATAAGAAATCTTATTTTCTGCATCTCTTAAACTCTCATATTCACTAATTGGTGTCTGTGTTAAAACGTATTTTCCATTTTCCTGTTTTAGTCCTACTTTAAGATTCAGATTATAAGTTCCATTAAAATTCTGTCCTACAGTATCTGCAACTTTATTACAATAATCATCCCATGTATTCATCCAATTTCCTTCAATAATCTCTGGAATCGTTGGATTTTCTTGTGTTCCGAAGTCTTGTACATAATATGTCATTGCTGCATAGGAATCCTTACCAAAGTTCATAACACCGTCACTGTTTTTGTAAGCTTCATCTGCAACAAATTTCCATTTTCCATCAACTTGTTTAAAATCACCGACTTTATAAAATCTTCCACCGCGGGAAAGTACCCATTTCACACCATCTTTTGTTTCAATTGGATAAAGGTCAGGGCATTCTGTATGAAGATCTGCATATGTAGATTCACATTTCCAATCTGTCAGATTGTCTGATGAATAAATACGAAGTGGTCCGCCTGCAATTACCATGAACCATTTATTTTCCCATCTAAAAACTTTAGGATCTCGGAAATCTCTATTGTTTAATGGATCTTTTGACCAATCTGCTGCAACTTTATTTGTTTTTTTCCAAGTTTTTCCTTCATCTGTACTATAGGCAACTTTAATACGTTGTCCATTTCCATCTGCTGTGATCAATGCAACTAATCCACCTTCATTGCCATCACCAAAAAGTCCTGATGTATTCTTTTCATCCGCTACAATACATCCTGAAAACATAGCTCCATTTGCATCTGGATATAATGCAATTGGCTGTTCTTCCCAATGGATCAAATCTTTACTTGTTGCATGTGCCCAATGCATTGGCCCCCATTTTGTATCATCATAGAACTGATAAAACATGTGATATGTTCCTTTATACTTAACCAATCCATTTAAATCATTTCCCCATCCGTCCTTTACAGAATAATGATACTGATTTCTGTATGCTTCATTATAATAAGTTTTATCTGCTGCTCGGCGATGCACATTTACACGATATGTTAAAGTTGCTGTCTGTCCATTTTCTCCCTGAACTGTGCTCTTTACTGTAATGTAATTCTTACCAACTTTAACTGGAATATTCTTTCCATCGTTATATGTTTTTCCATCATATTCAACCTGTACATCTGCATTTTCATTTTTCTTTTCGATATTCAAGTCTACTGTTTCTGCATTATTCTTTACATACTGAATCATAATTGGTTCTGTGGATGTAAATTGTGCTGCTTTCTCCACATCTCCAGTTGAGGAAGATACCGAGATATTTTTTAACTCTGGTGTGTTTTGATCATTTAATTCTGTATAATAGGTATTTTGGAATGTCATCTCACCATTCCAATTTAATAGACCAAGAGAACCTTCTGTCAAAACAGTACTCTGTCCTTTGTCGTCTTTTTGAAGTGTATAATCACCTGTACTTGCTATCAAAGTATCATTTACATAATAAGAAATCCATGAATCGTAAGCCACTACTTTTAAAGTATATTTCTCATCATCCGTTGCTTTTACTTCTTTTTCATCAATCAACTGATAATCACTATTTTCCTGCCATCGCCAAAACTTGCATTTATGCGAACCTCCATCGATATTTACCGCATAGCATTCTTTATTATCAAGATTATTATTACAACGGAAAATTAATGTTGCTGCACCTTGATTTCTCTTAAATGTTACGTCTGTAGAATATACAAAATTCTTAGCTGTTGTTTTACTGAATGCAAAACAGTCTCCTTTATCAACTGCATTGCTGTACAGACCATCTTTTGTTTCTTTCCAATCACCTTTCTTATATTCAAAACCTGTTAAATTCGTTTGATATCCTTGCGCTGCCTCTTTCTCCTGACTATCTGTTGCAGCATTTACAGTAATCGTTTGATATCCTGTTACTGGTGTTATGGAAGTAACTGTAACAGCTCCTGCCATCATTAGTGCCAATAATCTTGGACTTACTTTTCTCATAATTTTTCCTTCTTTCTTTGTAGAAAAAAGGACGATCTAACTATAATCGTCCTTTTTCAATCAAAAAACAATAGTTCTATGCTTAGGCTTTCACTAATTGTAATATCTTGTCTACGTTTGCTCTTCCTCGTTTAATACCAAGGCCTATGACAACACAAAGTATCACACTGATGATCGTAATGATCACTCCAGCTACACCAAATACTGTAAATGGCATTTTACTTTGGACACCTAGTCCCCAATACGCAAGTATGATTCCGATAGAAGATAGAATAATGAGATTGCGAATCCATTTTTTGAGGTTATTGAGCATTTGTGTCTGAAATTCAATTTCTTTTAACTGCTGTGCTCTTGTTTGTGTTGTCATAATATACTTCCTTTCTTAGTATTTTAATCCTGGGTTAAAGAATCCGATCATAACTCCGATAAATGCTACAACTACTAAGATCAACATTGTAACAACTGGAGATACTTTTTTCTTTGACATTAACCACCAACAGAAGATTACAAAAGCTGCTGTTAAGAATCCTGGATATACTCCGTCTAACTGATTCTGAAGATTTAAGAATTCTTTTCCTGCACTGTTTACAAGATGGAATGATGTTTTTACTGATACCCATGTTGCTGCTACAGATCCAACAACCATTGTTCCTAACATAACGATTGCTTCACGGATCGCGGTTGCTTGCTCACCAACCAGGATATCTACGGCTTTTCCACCCAGTTCATATCCTTTGAAGTATAAGAACTTCATTCCAAATGCCATGATCAAGTTCCATGCTACGATATAGAAGATCGGTCCTACGACAGATCCACCTGTTGATAATCCCAGTGCGATACCAAGTAAGATAGGAATTAATGTACCTACAACTAAGGAATCACCAATACCTGCTAAAGGTCCCATAAGACCGGCACGGATACCATTGATCGCTTCTGCATCGATATCTTCATTTCCATTTGCTTTTGCTTCCTCAAGACCAGCTGTGATACCTACGATGATAGATCCAACCTGTGGTTCTGTATTAAAGAAAGCTGTGTATGTATTCATTGCTTCTTTCTGTTCTTCTTTTGTATCATATAACTCTTCTACCAATGGAAGCATTGCACACAGATAACCAAATGTCTGCATATGTTCCTGAGAGAAACATGTTAAGTTTCCATAAGCCCAGTTACGGAATGATTTATTTAACGCTTTTTTAGATAGTTTTTTCTCTGCCATATTAAATATCCTCCTCGTCATCATCGTCAAAGGAACCGCCAGAAGCTAAGGCTGCTTCTTTTGCTCTGATTCCTACCATTTTAATGTTGTAGTAAATAATTGCGAACATTGCTGCTACAACTGTTACTGATACAAGGTTTAATCCCATACTTGCTGCTAATGTAAATCCGAAGAAGAATGGTATAAAGTCAACTGCTTTTGTTACTACCTGTTTTAATAAGATCGCAATACCTACGCAAGGAAGCAAGCTACCTACTGTAAACAGTGTTTTCATTGCAATTCCATCCATTGGTAATGTTGTTTTGATCGCTTCTACAACTGGAACTCCTAATTTACACATTACAACTGCTGGTAAGAAACTGCAGATGATATGAGAAATCCATGGAAGAACCATATCTACAACGTATAATCTCCTGAATTCACCTTTTTCAACGGCCTGCCATCCAATGTGCTGCCATACAAGGTTGATCGTTGCTGTTCCATAGAATAATACTGTACCGATCGTTCCTACCATTGCTCCAAATGATGTTGCCATGGAGATACCTTTTGCTGATGCAGGATCTAATCCGTATGAATTTAATGCTAACATTGCCAGTGGAATACCGATATAAGATACGGCACGAACGTCTGCTGATACAGTTCCTCCTGGTGTAACCAATGCGATATATACAACCTGCATTGCCGCACCGACTAAAACACCTGCCTGAATATCTCCAAGTACGATACCACAGACAAGACCTGCAACTAATGGTCTTCCTAATGTGTAGTTACCAATGGTTGTACCTCCCATACCAGGCATACTGGATAAGCAGGCAAAAATACCTAAAATGATTGCTTGTAACCAACTAATTGTCATAATAGTTTCTCCTCTCTATTGGTTTTTTAGTTAAATCCAAACTGACCTCTGAATTTGTCCCATGTTCCGATGGACGCTTCTTTGATCAGTGCGAATTCGATTTCATAACCAGCTTTGCTGATCGCTTCTAAAGCTTCTGCTTCTTCCTGTGTAATAGATTGGTTATTACCAAGTTTGACAGCTTCTGGTCTGTCATTACATGGTCCTACGATTACTTTCTTTACATCACTTGGAACAAATCCATCATCCACTAAGATCTTCTTCATCTGGATTGGATCTTTTGTGATCAGGAAGTAATTGTCTTTGCTGTCTAATACTTTCTGGTTTTTCTTCTTCCATGCTTCATAAGTCCAAACAAATGTTTTCTTTGTACTGGCACTCTTATATGCCATCTTAAGAGCATCTGTTGTTGCTGCTTTGTCGTTTACTGCGATCAGTCCATCGCATGGATACTCTAGTGACCATCGTGTTACTGTCTGACCATGGATCATACGGTCATCAATTCTTAAAAATGAAACTGACATATTCTTTTCCTCCTTAAAATTTAAATATCGTCTTCTTCATCATCGTTTGCTGGTGTCATAACAAATTCTTTAACTGCATCTTTTGCCTCATTGATCAAGCTGTCTTTTAGCATGTCAGTGTCTACGCCGTCTTTCATTAATGTTGCTGTCAATGCCATTGCCAGGTTCATTCCACCAAAGATCACTGTCTGACCGATCAGTCCTTTGTTTGATACCTGTTCAATTGCATTTGTAAGAGGTGATCCACCCACAATGTCACCAAGAAGAATGATCTCATCGTCTACTGTGATCTTGCTGATCGCATTGCTGAATTTCTCTGCGAATTCATCAGCACTCATTCCGTCCTCTAATCCGACGCTGATCACGTCTTCTCTTTCTCCACCAGCTAACATCTTAAGTACACTGTGAAGTCCTGGTGCAAATGTTCCGTGGCTAACTAATACTACGTATTTCATCCTCTTCTCCTTTCTTTTTTCCTATCTCTTATTTACAAGCTTATTCTACCAATCGCACAAAAAAAGGACATCTGTAAATTGTCATGACTTTCAATTTACAAATGTCCCTTTTTATGTGACAAATGTCATATTTGTGTTTTGTTTGTTTTGATCTTCTTATTATTACTGATTTAAAATCTTATCAATCTCTTGTTTTAGTTTTAAGATATTCGTGTCAAATTCCTCTTCATCTGTAAGAATCCTTGTCATCTCACTATCAATCTTTTGATAAGCTTCATTGTATTTTCGAAATTTTGGAGTCTGCATGGCATTGTCCATGAGTTCATCTAACAGTTTCATTTTATCTGTCATATTTTCTCCCATGCTTTTTTCTAACACCCTCTGTGCTTGTTTTGAATTTGTCACAGCTTTTAATGGTGAAATACCTTGGCGGTACTGAAAGATCTTCTGCTGTGTCTTCGTTTCATAGCATAATTTCTTTAAAAACTGCCATGCCATATCTCCATGTTTCGTCCGATTACTCATTCCCATCAGAAGATTATCTACCTGTGTCTTATTTTCTCCATCTGGTCCGGAAGGGAGTTTGATACAGTCCCATTTAAAATCAAAGTATTTGTTAATCTTCCATGGATATGGCTTATATGTTCGAAATTCTGAAAATGTCATGGGACGGAATGCAATATTTCCTGAGTCAAAATCATCTGAGGTCAGATTTCGAAATAATGATATTCTTTCAATCTTCTTTGTAAACAGAATTGCATTTTCAATTGGTTCAGATGAAAGATTACATTTTGTTCCACTTTGATTAAATAAGTTTCCGCCATTACTTAGCGTGGCATCATTCCATTTATAATCATACACACCAAATTGGTCTAAACGACCATCTCCATCGGTATCCTTGGTTACTTTTTGACAGATCGTGTAAAAATCATTCCACGTCCAGTGATTTCCAGGCATTTTAATATGTTCTTTTTTTAGCAATGTTTTATTGACGAGCATCAATGTTGGTACACTTTCGTATGGCAGGACGTATTGCGTTCCCTTATAAGTTCCTGCATCGTAACTCCCTTTATAATAGTTACTTTTTTTGAACGCTTTATCGACTTGGACATATGAATCTAATTTCTTCAACATTCCTACAGATGAAAATGTGCTAAAATCTTCTGGCAAGACCATAAAAACATCTGGAAGTTTTCCTTTGAGTGCCTTTTGTGACAACCATTCTGAATAATCATCTTTCATCACACCACTTTCGTATTTAATCGTGATATTTGGATATTCTTTTTCAAATTCTTTGATCACCTGATCGATCATTTGATAGCAATTATCATCTGGAACACCCCACTGGTTTCCTGCAAACATTCCAAAGGTTAAAACAATTTTTTGTTGTTTGGGATAGATCACAAAGCCAACAGATAATAAACTTATGACCAATCCAACAGCAATGATTCGTTTCCACCATTTTTCTAGTTTCTGTCTCATCTATCTTCTCCCGTATTTGGCTGAACCTGACTGTACTTCCCAGATTGCAAGCTGGGTTCTGTCTCTTAGGTCTAGTTTACTTAAGATCGTGCTGAGATAATTTCGTACAGTTCCTTCGGAAAGGCTTAGTTCCGTCGAGATTTCTTTATTTGACATGCCTCTTCCGACTAATTTAATGATCTCCCATTCTGCATCTGTGATCTCTTCTACATTCTGTGCATGAATTGATGTATCATAATTGCTTTGTGCCATTTCAGAGAAGAAATCGACCACCTTTGTTGCCACTTCTGGATTGATCATGGCCCCGCCGCTATGTACTGTATTGATCGCTTTTTCTAATTCATCCATAGAAATTCCTTTTAACAGATAACCACTTGCTCCATGTTTTAATGCATTGTATACATACTCATCATCATCGAACGTTGTCAAGATAATGATCTTGACATCTGGATATTGTTCTTTGATGATCTGTGTACATTGCACTCCATCCATTTCTGGCATACGCACATCCATTAAAATAACATCTGGCTTGTCTTTCCTGACTTCCTGAATGACTTCTCTTCCGTCCTTGGCAGTTGCAGTAACTTCGATTCCTTCTTTCATCTCAAGTACGATCTGTAAACTTTGTCTGATCAGTTCCTGATCATCTGCTATCATTACTTTAATCATAGTTTTTCACCCCATCTGATCGGTATTCTTGCTGTGACTTTAAATCCATTACTTCCATCATATTCTACAGTTCCTTTTAACATCTTGATCCTCTCTTCGATATGGATCAATCCAAATCCTGTATGAATCTCTTCACATCCGATTCCATTGTCTTTGATCTCTAGATTGAGCCACTTATCTTCCTTCCATAAGTTTACATCAATCTGCTTCGCTTTTCCATGCCTGATCGCATTTGTGATACTTTCCTGTACTACACGATAGATCATATCTTCTTCATCTTGATTGAATTTCAAGACCTCTACCTGACAATCATAATTAATCTTAACATCTGATACCTGCATCGTCTCATTGATCATCTTTTCTAAAGCTTCTTGCAATCCACTATGCTCTAAGGCATCTGGTCTTAATTTATTGACCGATCTTCGAATATCTTTAATTCCTTGCCTTGCAACCTGTGATATTTTATTTAACTGTTCTTTCGTTGCATCTACAGAAAAATCGATCATCGCGATACATGCGTCAATTCCTGCAGACAGTCCAGTCATCGTATGCCCCAGTGTGTCATGAATCTCTCTGGCAATTCGATTTCGTTCCCTTGTCTCCGCCATTTTCTCTGTCATCTCTGAATAGTCCTTCAACTGTTCATTCATTTCTTTTAAACGTATATTGGCTGTCTGAAGCTGAAGGTTTAACAATCCAATCCTTGCATTTTCTTTCATCTGATTTCTCATCAAAATGATCATGTATGCAATAAATGCGATCGCATTCAATGCAACTAGTATATTTCTTGTTCCTTGGATCATCATACTGACTTTCGCCGGGTATACACTCAAAAATTGTTGGAACGATATCATATCTATAAACATTGATATGATATCGTAGTCTGAGAATAAATATATCATTCCCATGATGACAAGGAAAATTCCCCTAGTGTGTTTATCTTTGATATCCGTTACAATATCTGCAATGACAAGAAGAATGATTCCATTATAATTTACATAAACAAATTTAATAATGATCAGACATAACAAAATCTCTGCTGCATATAAGATCACAGATACCTGTTGCCTTTTTCTTTGTTTTCTTCGAATTTCTATAATGCCTAACAATAAGAAAAAAGCAATAAATATCAACACTGTTGATGTCACTGGTTCGTTTGGGAGATATGTGATATTCTCTAAGAAATTCCTTGCTCCAAAATCACAATTGATCTTATTTAATGTTAAAATAAAAACTGCAGAAAGGAAGGATAAAATGATGAAATTTATGACTCCCATCAGAATCTTAATATAATATAAATTTTGATTTTTTCGATCCATATCATTCCCTCTTTACTGCCAACGGCTAATATCAATCTGCTCTACATTTTTTTTTGTTATCATTTGAACAGAGATGATCTTTTTCTTCGCTACTTTCTCCCCTTGCAGAGTCTGGTATGCCGCATTGACCGCTGTGTCTGCCATCTGTTTTGGAGACTGTGCCGCTGTTCCTGTCATCATACCTTCTTTGATCAGCTTTTTCCCTTCTGGCGATCCATCGATTCCGTATACAAGAACCCCTTCTCTTGCACCCTTGCTGTCAAGAGCCGCCAAAGCTCCCATCGCCGCTGGGTCATTTAATCCCATGACAATATCTATGTTCTGGTATTCTTCGATAATCTTATCTACCTTAGGAAGTGCACGTTCAATCTGTCCTTGGGTATCTGCAGATGCAAGGATCTTATAGTTTTTATTGTTCTTGATCGTATCTAAAAATCCATTGATACGATCTACCGCAGATTTTGCTGCATTATGTGTTAACAAGATGATATTCGCCTGATCTTTTTGCTTCATCATTTCCTTGGCACATAAAACGCCTGCCTTGTAGTTGTCTGACACGATCGTCATTGCGACGAGATCATTTCTGTAAACCTGTGAGTCGATAACAATCACAGGAATCTTCGCTTTCTTTGCTGCTACAAGTCCTGGTTCTACTGCTTTCCAGTCTACTGGATTTAGAAAAATCGCATCTACTTTTCGTTTGACCAACTGTTTAATCTGTTCATTCTGCTTCTTCTGATCAAGTGCTGGATCTAATGTGATCATCTGGTCCCCATTCTTCTCAACCTGCATCCGAATCTGGTTATTAACTATCTTATAGAATTCATTATTCATCGTCATATAAGTTGCACCGAATAATTTTTTTCTTGTGTTATACTTTTTCAAATAGTTTGAAAATACACAGACATAAATTCCAATAAAAAAAGCAAAAACTGTGATTCCTGCTAAAGCGACAATCCTATTGGTTAGATTTTTTTTTGATTGTTGGTTCATATTCGTTTACTCCTCAGTTAACATAAAATCATCGCTGCTCATTAAGTGTCCGCTATGTGCGAATCGAGCGAGAGCGCGTTTCCAGATAGCTTTTATTTCTCTACAACCAAGCCGTTGGACTAGCATCACTAGGCATTCGTAGATCTCCACGAGGTGATACCGCCACACTACCTACCTTAGGTCCATCTGGCAGGCAAGAACGTTTAAACTGCTGGCTGAAGAATCTCCAATAGAATTTATCCAGCCATTTCTTGATCGTTTCATCATCATATACACCATCAAATGTTAATTTTGCCATGCGGTATAGTTTAGCTTTTGGAAATCCAAATCGTAACATATAGTATAAGAAGAAATCGTGCAGTTCATATGGTCCGACTAAGTCTTCTGTCTTCTGTGAGATGACTCCATCAACTGGTGGCAATAATTCTGGGCTGACTGGTGTGTCTAGGACATCCATCAGTACTTCTGATAATTTCTTATTCTCTGTTGTCTCTGCATAGTAAAGTACAAGGTAACGAACTAATGTCTTTGGTACGGAGCAGTTTACTGCATACATAGACATATGATCCCCGTTGTATGTTGCCCATCCGAGTGCCAGTTCTGACATATCTCCTGTTCCGATGACCATACCATTGTACTGGTTTGCCATGTCCATCAGAATCTGGGTTCTTTCTCTTGCCTGAGAGTTTTCGTAAGTTACATCATGGTTATTTTCATCATGTCCGATATCTGCAAAATGCTGGCGGACTGCTTTTTCGATTCTTACTTCTTTGAGTGTCGCTCCTAATTCTTTGATCAGGGATACGGCATTCTGGTAAGTTCTGTCTGTTGTTCCAAAACATGGCATTGTCACACAGATCAGGTTTTCTCTTGGAATGTCTAACAGATCAAAGGCTCTTGCTGTAACTAAGACTGCTAATGTGGAATCTAATCCACCGGAGATTCCTACGACTGCGTGTTTACAGTTTGTGTGCTCTAGACGTTTCTTAAGTCCCATGGACTGTAAGGATAGGATTTCATCACATCGTTTGTCTCTCTCGTCCTGGTTGTCTGGTACAAATGGAGCTTTTGGGAAGGTTCTTGTGATCTTATTTTCTTTGACTTCTAGTGAAAATTCCTGTTCAAAATAATCATCTGTTTGGCCTCCTGGGAAAGAAGTCATCTTTCTTCGTTCTGCTGCCAATTTCTGCACATCGATATCTGCATAGATAATCTCATTTGTAAATCGTTTTGCTTCTGCTAAAACTGAACCATTTTCACAGATGAGATGGTGTCCACTGTATACAACATCCTGTGTGGATTCTCCTTCTCCTGCATCAGCATAGATATAAGCCGCTAACAATCTTGCTGACTGATTTGATACAAGGCTTCTTCGATAAGATTCTTTTGTTGTTGTCTCTACACTTGCAGATGAATTACAGATCACCGTTGCTCCTGCCATTGCGTGATATGTGCTTGGTGGAAGTGGTACCCAGAGATCTTCACAGATTTCACATGCTACCACAAGTTCTGGAATCTCTTTGCATTTGAATAACTGATTCACGGCTACATTTACATAACCAAATTCTTCTCCAAACCAAAGATCTTCTTCTAATCCTTCTCCAGATGTAAAATGACGTAATTCATAAAATTCTGAATAGTTTGGTAAATGTGTTTTTGGCACGATTCCTAAAATACTGCCATCACTGATCACAACCGCACAGTTATATAATTTTTGTTTTATAACGATCGGACATCCTACAACAACTAACATACTCTTATTTTCAGTTGCTTTCACAATTCTTAAAAGCTGATTTTTACATTCTGTTAAAAGTGGCTGCTGCAAGAATAGATCACCACATGTATATCCACTGATCGTTAATTCAGAAAATACCAGAATACTTGCTCCATTTTTTTCTGTCTCATCGATGATCTTTAAAATTTCTTCTGTATTGTATGCAGGATCTGCCACTTTGATCTTTGGTGTTGCGGCTGCAACTTTGATAAATCCATCTTTCATTTTGTATACCTCAATTAAATATATGCAGGGGCCAGGTTTGATCACCTGACCCCTTATAAATCTCTTTGTATTATTCTTCTTCCATGTTACTTAATTTTGCTGCCTGATCTGCTGCTGTTAAGCTGTCGATCAATTCATCTAAATCACCGTTCATGATAGAATCTAATTTGTGAAGTGTCAGCTTGATTCTGTGGTCTGTAACACGTCCCTGTGGATAGTTGTATGTTCTGATCTTTTCAGAACGGTCTCCTGTTCCGATCTGGCTCTTCCTCTTCGCTGCTTCTTCATCGTGTGCTTTCTGCTGCTCTAATTCATACAGACGGGAACGTAATACTTTTAATGCTTTATCCTTATTCTTTAACTGGGATTTCTCATCCTGACAGGATACAACGATTCCTGTCGGAATATGTGTTAAACGTACCGCAGAGTCTGTTGTATTAACACACTGTCCACCATTTCCTGATGCACGGAATACGTCGAATTTACAATCATTCATATCGATCTCAACTTCCACATCTTCCACTTCTGGCATGATCGCTACCGTAATTGTAGATGTATGGATTCTTCCTCCAGACTCTGTTGCAGGGATTCTCTGTACACGGTGTACACCGCTTTCGTACTTGAATCTTGAGTATGCACCCTGTCCAGATACCATGAATACAAGTTCTTTAAATCCACCGATTCCACTCTCATTAAAACTTAATGTATTTACTTTCCAACGTTTGCTTTCTGCATAATTTCGATACATACGTGCAACGTCAGCGACGAATAACCCAGCTTCATCTCCACCGGCACCGGCACGCATCTCAACGATGATATTCTTGTCATCCATTGGATCCTTTGGAATTAAGAGAATCTTTAACTCTTCTTCTAATCTTTCCACATTTGCCTTAGATTCATTCAGTTCTTCCTTGGCAAGTTCTTTCATCTCTTCGTCAGACTCTTCTTCTAAAAGCATCAAACTATCTTCGATATTCTGTTTCTCTGCTTTGTATTCTTTGTATTTTTCCACGATCGGTGTCAGCTCATTTTGTTCTTTCATCAGATCACGGAAACGATTCTGGTTACCTGCTACATCTGGATCATTCAATTCCTGCAGTACAGTGTCCAGACGATCTACTAAACCTTCTAACTTATCAAACATCTTATTCTCCTTCTCTTGCAAATCCAAAGACCAGCCGGTCTAATCCTGCCAGGTCCTTTTTTATCTCAACACAGGCAAAATCCTGTGCTTCCATCAAATTCTTCACTGCTTCTCCTTGATCATATCCAATCTCGAATGCAAGCATTCCATCTGGGTTTAAATAATTTTTCGCTTCTTTGATGATCTTCTTATAAAAATAAAGTCCATCTTCTTTCCCATCAAGTGCTAACATCGGTTCATGGTCTTTCACTTCCGGCATTAACTTTCCACATTCTTCTGTTGTAATATATGGTGGATTGGAAATGATCAGATCATAGCTTCCTGTGACATTCTCAAAAAGGTCACTTTGAATAAATTTTACCATAGGTGCGAGATTTTCGCCATTAGCTTTTGCGATTTTTAATGCTTTTTCACTGATATCTGTCCCAATACATACTTCTGGATTTAAAATCAATGCCAGACTGATCGCAATACAGCCAGATCCTGTACAGATATCCAGTATCGTATCTGGTTTCTTTGACTGTTTTAACTGATCAAGCACTTCTTCCAATACTGTTTCTGTATCTGCTCTTGGGATCAGTACATCTGGTGTTACCTTAAATGTATATCCCATAAATTCCTGTGTTCCTAAAATATATTGCAGTGGAACATGTTCTTTTCTCTTCTGAATCAGTTCCTTATATCTTTCTTCCGCTTCTTTATCATTGATCTCATCGGTCATCCCAAACAGGTAGTCTTCCCTTGATATATGAAAACATTCGGAAAATAAATACCATGCATCACCGGATGCATTCTCAATCTGTGCTTCTTCTAATTCCTTTTGTCCATAGAGGACCCATTCTCTTCTATTCATCTTCTTTTTGTTCCCCTTTATGAAGATTTTCTAAATATTCTCTCCAATCGAAGACACCTTCCACCGATGCGATCGCAACTTCGATCATGGAGTGATCTGGTTCTTTCGTTGTCAGTCTCTGAAGTGCCAGTCCTGGTTTTGAAAATATCTGAACAAGCGGGTGGTCACTGCTTCCTGCCAGCCGGATAAATTCATAGGAAACACCAGCTACCAATGGTAAAAACAATAATCTTAATACGATTCGTAACCAGATGGTATCCACTCTGATAAAGAAGAAAAATACCATACTAATGATCATAACGATAAAAATAAAACTTGTTCCACATCTTTTGTGTAATCTTGAAAAGTTATCCACATTTTCAGGAGTTAAAGGAACACCTGCTTCTAAACAGTTGATCGTTTTATGTTCTGCACCATGATACATGAAGACTCTCTTGATGTCTTCCATTCTGGAGATCAGCACAATATATCCAAGAAATATCGCTATTCGGATAATACCTTCCATAAATAAAATCACATATTCATTCCTGATCAGTTTTCCGAGTGCTTCGGATGCGATATATGGAAGGATCATAAATAATCCGATGGAAATTGCCAGTGAAAATACCAATACAATTCCCATGATGATCTTCTCTGCTTTCTCTCCAAGAATCTTTTCTAAGAGCTGTTCTGTCCTGCTCTCTGTTTGTTCTTCTTCGTCTTCGTAAAAAGATGCAGAATAATTCAGTGTCTTCATCCCAATCACCATAGATTCCAGGAAATTTGCCATTCCTCGAAAAACTGGTAATTGAAATAATGGATGTTTCTCTGCGAAGCTTATGCATTCTTCTACTTTCGTCTCTATCTTGCCATTGGGCTTTCGCACGGATACTGCATAACGATCCATATTCTTCATCATTACGCCTTCGATCACTGCCTGCCCGCCTATACGAACCGCCATTGTTGTCTCCTATATTTTTATGAGATTTTTCTCGTTACATTGAGTTTCTCGTTACATAAAAAAAAGGTTGAGATTTCGATAACCTCAACCTGATTTCTTACTTTTCTACTTAACACCATATTTACGATTGAACTTATCAATACGTCCACGAGCCTGAGTAGCTTTCTGCTGTCCTGTGTAGAATGAATGACATTTTGAGCAGATTTCTACGTGGATATCTTCCTTTGTAGATCCTGTTACGAATTCGTTACCACAGTTGCATACTACTTTTGCCTGATAATAATTTGGATGGATTCCTTCACGCATGTTCTTTCACCTCTTCTAAAAAATTTGTTGGATTTTGCCAACATTTACATACTTTGACTTTCGTCATTTCTTGTTTTATAAACAGCTTTTTTATTCTATCACAATTTATTTGAAATTGCAATTACTTTTTTTATTTTCTTAATAATGATCGTTTGGTTAATGCTACAAATTCTTTGTTGTTTTGGGTTCGTTTGAATAAATCTAACATCTGTTCCATAAATTCTTCCGAACGATTTCCTGATAATTCTTTGTGAAGTGCTGTGACAACTTCTCTTTCATCTTTGGTAAGCAGCAGCTCTTCTCTTCTTGTTCCTGATTTGGCAATATCAACCGCTGGGAAGATTCTTTTTTCTGCCAGACGACGGTTTAAGACTAATTCCATATTACCTGTTCCCTTGAATTCTTCAAAGATCACGTCGTCCATCTTACTTCCTGTCTCTACGAGTGCTGTGGCAAGGATCGTAAGACTTCCGCCTTCTCTCATATTTCTGGCTGCACCGAAAAATTTCTTCGGCATATAGAGAGCAGCTGGATCAAGTCCACCAGTTAATGTTCTTCCGCTTGGCGGTACTGTAAGGTTGTAAGCTCTTGCAAGTCTTGTGATACTATCTAATAAAATCACGACATCTTCTTTATGTTCTACGAGACGTTTTGCACGTTCTAATACCATCTCTGATACTCTTTTATGGTGTTCTGGTAATTCATCAAATGTGGAATAAATAACTTCTACGTTCTTTCCCTCAATGGATTCTTTAAAATCTGTGACCTCTTCTGGTCGTTCATCGATCAATAATACGATTAATTTGATATCTTTATAATTCTGGCTGATACTTTGTGCCATTTGTTTTAACAGGGTTGTCTTTCCTGTCTTTGGAGGAGATACGATCATTCCTCGCTGCCCTTTTCCAACGGGTGATAACAGATCAACCATTCGCATTGGTATGGATGATCTCTCTGTTTCCATTCCTAATCTTTCGTTCGGAAAGATTGGTGTCAGATCTTCAAAATGTTGTCTTCTCGCTGCCATTTCCGGCTTATATCCATTGACAGATTCTACGAATAATAAGGCACTGAATTTCTCACTCTGGGTTTTGATGCGAATCGCTCCTGTTAAGATGTCTCCTGTTTTTAAATTGAATTTGCGGATCTGAGCCGGAGATACGTAGATATCATTCTCCCCTGGAAGATAGTTTTCACATCGGATAAAACCATATCCATCTGGCATAACTTCCAGAATTCCATGTGCTTTTTCTCCGCTGTCCAGACTCTTTATATTCTTTGGAAATTCTTTCTGGTGATGTTTTCTTTCTTGATGCTCTGAATAAGATTGTTTTGGTTCACGTTGTATCTGCGGTTCTTCCTTTTGTTTTGATTGTTCCTGATCATAGTTTTCTAATACTTTGATCAGTTCTTGTTTCTTTAAGGTCGAAATGCCTTTTATTTTTCTTTCTTTGGCAATTTCACGTAATTCAATTACCGACTTTTTTTCATATGTCATTCTATCTTACTGCTACTCAAAATGTGATTAAACATACTCACATCGAGATAACGTAGACTCTCAC
>OGIO01000144.1_pt1 | contig 98002 bp, 49 predicted proteins | sample 1571841 | NCBI WGS metagenome assembly OGIO01 (sample SAMEA2582111, study PRJEB24529) | metagenome | biome: Human gut stool | place: China | collected 2011
GCAATATCCCACATATCACTATAATCAGTATAGAAAGAATAGCGTTGACTATTGATAATATCCTTTGCCAACATAGCGGCCTCAGCATAAAGCGAAGCCTCGCCCGTTGCACAAGCTCTGGTCAAACAAGCTCTTGCTTTAAAAGCTTTAGCTACATCCTGAGTTATTCTACCATCTGTTGATTTGCCTGGTGCCAGTTGATTGACAGCCACATCTAAATCATCAAAAATAACTTTATAAAAATCTTCTACAGACGAACGGTGTGCTTCAGTAACAGCACCCGTTATAGGTTCTGTGTTCAATACCACGTCTCCCCAAGTTTCTGTTATCAACCACAAATAGAAGGCTCTCCAAAACTTAGCCTGGCCTTCAAATGACTTATTTTCAGCTTCGGTCAATACTTCACTTGGCAACAAAGAAATAGTCTGATTACAAGCACTTAATGACAAATAAAGATTTTTCCAAACATTTCCGATAGTTGATTGGGAGCCATTTAAGTCAATAGTATAATCAGCCAATTGATTTGCTTTATTATCTCCCCCACGCAAAAACAAATCAGTACCAGATTCTGTCATACCAAAACCATCTTCCTGACCATAAAATGTCCTTGCACCCGAATAACAGGAATTCAACGCACTCTCTATTCCAACTTTCGTTTTCATAAATGGATCCGTTGTCAATCCACTTTTATTAGTTTCTTCTAGAAAGTCTTCACAAGAGACATGACATAAACAAAGAAATAATATGCTTATATAATAATAAAATTTTGTTTTCATAATGATCATAATTAAAGATTACAAACTAAGATTGATGCCAAACAACACTTGCTTCGCCAATGGAAAGTCCATACTTCCATTGCTTTCCGGATCATAATTCGGGAAATCCGTGAAGGTAATGAAGTTATTCAAAGAACAATAAATACGCAACTTCTGCACCATCATTTTGGATGTCCATTCTTTAGGCAGTGTGTATCCCAATGTAATATCTCGTATTTTCACAAAAGAAGCTTTACGGAATGCCAATGAAGACTGTAACAAATAGCTGTTCGTTGAATAACCACTATTGGGACGAGGATACTCATTGCTAGGATTCTCAGGTGTCCAATAATTTACAGGTGCGCTATTTTCCAACGCACTTGGCTTGTATAACTGAGTATAGGCATCTTTTACATATTGTCCGATACGACCATAAATAAAGAACATTAAATCAAAATTCTTATAGGTGATATTATTAGTTATACCAAACGTATACTTAGGAACTCTTGAAAAAATAACCCGGTCATCCGTAGAGAAAACGCCTTCACCTTCAGAACCTTTAGGTGACATATCTGCCACTTTAATATCCCCTGGCTTAAATCCTCCAAAAGCTTTGGCCTGAGCTTCCTCACCTAATTGCCAGATACCAATCTTTTTATAATCATAAAAAACTTGAGTAGGAGAGCCAACAAACCAAAGATTACCTTCATCACGCGTTACACCACTATTTAAAGCTTTAATTTTTTCACGATTCAAACTATATGTCCAATCCGTATTCCAACTAAAATTTTTATTTTGAAACCAAATTGTATTCAATGTCACTTCAATACCTTTATTTTCTGTTTTACCTATATTCTGCATAACAGATGCATATCCAGTAGAACTAGGCAATAAACTTGGAAGTAACAAATCCGAGGTTTGTGAAATATAAGTATCAATTGTACCAGATATGCGATTTCTTAAAATTGAGAAATCCAGTCCAAGATTCCATGTCGATGTTTTTTCCCAAGTCAAATCTTTATTTGCAATCTCGCTAGGATAATATCCATAAACACTACTACCAAATGTATATACTGATTTTTTAAGTCCTCCTAAAGTAGCATAAGCATCAATTGCACTGTTACCAGCAACTCCCCAACTTAAACGTAATTTCAAATTACTAAAAATATCTTGATCAGCCATAAAGCCTTCTTCTGAAATACGCCACGCAGCGGATGCTGACGGGAAATACCCCCACTTGTGCCCCTTCGCCAAAACGGAAGATCCATCAGCACGCAAAGAAGCTTGGAATAAATAACGTTCATTAAACTTATAATTCAATCGTCCAAAGAAAGAAACCATTTGCGTCTCAATCAATTGACTGGCATTTTCTTTTGAATCAGCATTTGCTCCCAGATCGTGGAATGAAGTCAGAGCAGAAGCTTGGTTAGCTCCACTAGCCAAAACCTTTTCATATCCATAAGCAGTGGTACTACTACCAATCATTGCAGTTAGTCCATGTTTCCCAAATGTTTTGGAGTAATTCAGTATATTCTCCCAAGTATAACGCCAATCGTTATCCGCCTGAACAGAAGAGGTAGATTTTACACCAAGATTAGCTACTGTATTTTTATCTTTATAAATACCTTCCCGACTATCTGTAACATCAATGCCAATAGTGGATTTAAAGAAAAAATCTTTCAGAATATTCACATTCAAATACCCCGAAGCAAACATACGTTTCGTACGAATATTATCCTCGTAAGCACCCGGCTGCTCATCACATAAAGGACTGAATGCAGAACTATTTCCAGGAGCAGGGTTTAATATAAAATTACCATTATCATCATAAGCTCTGCCTATACATGGTATTTTGTTAGCCAAATTCAATGGATTCTGTCTCTTATCCTGATCTTTAAAAGTATATGAAACATTCACACCCACATTGAAAATTTTATTTATCTTATGATCAAGACTAATACGACCATTATAACGTTTCAATACATCATTTTTCAACAATCCTTTATCATCTTGAAAACCAAATGATAATGAATAAGATGTTTTCTCCGTACCACCAGACATACTGATTTCATAATTTTGGGTAATACCGGTACCCAACAATAAATCCTGCCAATCAACCCAATAACCTTTTTCCAAATACTCCAATTCTTCTGCATTGAAAATCAAAGCATCATCCATATATTGATCCGGCGCTGCTGAATTAGTAGTTCTATAGGCCTCTCTCTTTAATTGAGCATATTCTTCTCCATTCATCATACGAGGGTATTTAGCCTTATTTTTAATAGAAACATAAGCATTAAAATCGATTTTCGTCTTTTGTCCCTTGGCTCCGGATTTTGTTGTAATAATAATTACACCATTAGCTCCTTTCGTTCCATAAATAGCTGTAGATGAGATATCTTTCAAGACTTCAATAGACTCAATATCAGTAGGATTAATATCAACAAATGATCCGTAATCTATACCATCGACCAATACTAACGGATTATTGTCAGCTTTAAGAGAACGATTACCACGCATGGTTAATGAAATAGAGGCTCCGGGCTGCCCGCTAGATTGTGTTATATCCAATCCCGCTACTTTACCTTGCAAAGATTTCAACGCATTGGTAGTAGGAGTAGATGTAATATCCGCTGGTTTTATAGAAGATATAGAACCAGTCAAATCACTCTTCTTTTGAACACCATATCCAACCACTACCACTTCATCCAAAGATTGAGTATCATCTTTCATCACAATGTTTATGACAGACTGTTTCCCGACTTTTATCTCCTGAGTAAGATAGCCAATATAGGTCACCATTAATACATCATTCTCGTTTACATCAGCAAGAGAATAATTACCTTCAAAATCAGTAATGGCACCATTAGTCGTTCCTTTTACCAATACATTTACTCCAATCATAGGCTCACCTGCATTATCTACTATTTTTCCTTTTATCATAGTAGTCTGTCGTGTTTCATCCAAACCGATACTTTTATGAGTAGTTGAAATTAAAATATGATCTCCATCAACTTGATACGTCATATTGGTACCTTGAAAGATTTTATTCAGAATAGCATTTATATTTCCATTCTCTATCTTTATACTTACTTTGTGTTTAGTATTCACCTTATCATTTAACACAAAAAGATAAGATGACTGGCTCTCAATCAAGTGTATCACTTGTTCCAAACTTTCATTCTTACATGAAATAGTGATACCTTCGCTCCGATCTGATGCTTGTACGTACACTGAACTAAATGACACACATAATAGCAACAAGACTGTTTTCAGTAATCTCACAATAGACCACCGACTTATTGGCCTATCACATACGTTTAAATAAGTTGTTTCCATGTTATTAGATTTTAGTTTTAAAAAAAATATAGTTGTGTTTTATGTATTTGAATCTCTATTTGATATAAATAATTTGTTTGTCCTCATCCTGCTCTATAGTAAAAGGAGCATCTTTCTGCAATAACCTTAACGCATTAATAACCCCTCTACTTTGTCTAAATTTTCCTGTATATTTATAATGTTCCACCTCTTTATTTTGAACAACAATGCTATCTCCAAAATATTTAGTAAAAGTTTTCATGATGTCCTTAAATTTTGCGCTTTTTATACAAATTAATCCCTCACGCCATCGGTACTGGTCATAATCGTGGATGGTTTCCAAATGAATTTTTCCATTTTTATGATAACATACCATTTGATCAGGTTTCAAATAAATATTGTTACCTTTTACTCTGACACGAACTTTGCCTTCAAACAAAGAAGTCTTAAATACATCAGCGTTAGAATAAGCTTCCAAATTAAAATGAGTACCGAGTACTTTGATTTCTCCTTTTGAAGTATGTACATAAAATGGCTTATTTTTATTGGCCGATACTTCAAAATAAGCTTCTCCATCCAACTTTACTTTACGATTATTTGTTGCAAAAACAGAAGGATAACTAAATTTCGTATTAGAATTAAGGCACACAAACGTACTATCGGGTAAAATTATGTTTATTCTTTGACCGGCAGGAACAAGTATGGTTTGTAATACCTCTGATTTTTTCACCAATTCCTGATACTTATAAATAGTAACAGACACAACAACCAAAAGAACAACCGCAGCTATCTTTACGGTATAATTAATTAGCTTATATAACAACGGGGCATTTTCTTTTTGAGACAGTTCCTTTTTATCTACCAACAAAATACCTGCATCAAATATTTTCTTTTCACGACATAATGTCTCATAATTATCCGGTGAACTTTCAGCCCATCGTTTAATAGCTTCTTTCTGCTTGTCAGATGCTTTGCCTGCAAAAAAATGATACAACGATAATAAATTCATTTTCTTTCCATTATTTACTCTATAAGCACATGAGAATGGAAATACCCTAAACGAAAAACAAAAAAATTTGCTAAATTAGATAAATCAAAAAAGAAAGATAGTCTTTGAGGACAGCACGTAGAGCTTTTAATGCCTTACTTATATGATATTCAACGGTTTTTTGATTCACAAATAACTTTTTAGCTATTTCAGGGTAGGATATATCTTCATATCTGTTCATAAAAAAAATCTGTCGAGTTTTTGATGGCAATTTTTCAAGCGTATGATTTACAATCTCTTGCACCTCATTAGTATACAATTCACAAGGATCACATGCCGATAATGCTGATATCTTAAAATCCAATTCCCATAAAGCAAGTTCAGACAAAGAATTATTCTTTTCATAATGAAAGCGTTCCTGTCTTAAATAGTTCAAGCATTTATGCTTTATAGCCGTTAAAAGATAACTTAATATATTCTCATCGTTCTTTATATCTCTTCGATGTTCCCAATAATAAGCTAAAGTGTCCATCACAATATCTTCAGCTATAGAAATATCGGGAATATAAGTTTGCGCAAAACGAATAAACCGTAACCTGTAATCAGTATATAATTTATTAAAAGTTTCTGTTTCCAACTTTAATAGATCATCCATATCTGTTTCCGGTATTTAATTAGATACCTCAATATTCGATGCGCAAACTTATCTCCACTAATTATTACTTCGTCCCATTTATACAACTATCCGGCACCCAGCCTTTCAAAACAAAAGCAGGGTTCCGATAATTGTTAATCAGCTCTGTATCTTTATCTTTTGTCAGCTGGCGGGAATATGGATGACGTTTGGATACATCAACCGGATTTCCTGTCACCATATCACAAGTATTATACTCGTACATTTTAGCAGTCTTCGCTCCAATAGAACTCCAGCCTTCAGGAATTATATTTTTCACTTTACAATCTATCAAGACAAACTCTGCATCAGGATAGGCCGAACCGTGGTTACTTTTAGTACGTCCGTAATCCGCCTGTTTACCATCCTCCGTAGAAAAAGTGCATTCAACAAACACATTACCATGATTGCCCGCCGTATTTCTTACCCATGAGAAAGGGCCGCCACCATTACGGAAATTACTTTTATAAGCAAACAAGCTGCCACGTCCTAAAATAGTATCACCACCACCATCCAACTCACAAGATTCCATATAGATTGTTCCATTCGCCTGCAATGCATCTCCTGAACCTATAATATGTACACGGTATAAAGCAATCCTTTCTCCATTAATCAACAACCCTTCTGCCTGACCTTTTAAATCTGTAGCAATGGTCATATCCTCAATGACTATATCCTTGCAATTATCAAGCATGAAAGCCGCCCGACGGGAAGGAAATGTACCGGGCCACTCATTGGTTTTCACAGTCAGCGGATGAGGATTAAAGACTTCATTATTTGCATAATGTACTTTAGTATCGGCCATTCCTGCTCCTTTAATTTTAACATGCCATTTATTTCTTGTATAGACCAATTCTTCATAATCACCGGGATTAACTAAAATCACAGTCTGTTGTTCATTAAAATCAGGAATAAAATCCAAGGCTCCCTGAACTGTATTAAAGTCTCCTTTTCCTGCAACATCCACAATCAATGTATCTGAAAGTTCCGGCATGTCAGATTTAGTAGTGAAAACCCACTCATCTTCTTTAGTGACTCCTTGAAAACTGCCATCAGCTAAATTTAACACACCATTATCTATAGTCACATAGTAAGTATGCCCATATTCCAGCATATTATTGTGTAGATAAATAGTAGCTATAGAATCACGCACGATGACGGGATAAAAATGAAAGGCATCCGTAAATCCCCCTATAATAGTAAGCTGGTACACAGGAGGAGTAGGTTCCGCCGTTCCCGAAGGAGTACCCGGACGAGTATCTTTATTGGTAGGCATAACGGTACGAGTATAGTCATAAGGCACTTTTGTATAATCACATTCCGGACCATACGTACGGCTCTCCGTAGGACCAGGTGGGATACTCAAATCCAAACTGTCCACCACTTGGTCAGTAACTGCGTCATAAACCCGTATCATACCGGAATCTCCAAGGACAGGAGTCTCGGAAAAAGTAAGAACCAAATGAGTGTCCGGATTGACATTTTCCGAACCGGAAGCAGGAAAAAGTGTTGCATTGACCTGCCCTGTCTGATTACACGCCATTATAAAAGGAACTGCGGCAATCATACCTAAAAACGATTTTAATGTAACCATAGATTCATCAGTATTAAATTCAAGTTTTAATCACTCTATTCCCATTCCACCTTCATATAGTGCAGCATCGTTGTACTTTCACCACAACTGCCCGTATGCTGGATACCGGTGCCCCCAAAAGTGTTCGAGGCTATATCCGCCTCCAAATCTACCGAAAGTTTCAAGTTCGGATCTGTTACAGGCGCCGGAAGCGGAGTTGTTGTTGAAGCGTGTGCCGTCAATTTTCCTCCTTTAGCAGTCAATGTCAGAGTACAATTTGTACGATAGCAGGTAGAAGACACCGGTTGACTGATGGCCTCAGCCACCCCGTTCTCATATTTCATCAAAATAAAATCAACCGCATTACTATACTTGGTCGTACGAATGATACGCAATGCATATCCCGTTAAAGTACGGGTATCAAACTTGATATACAAATCCAAATACTGTCCTGTTGCACTACCAAAACCTTGTCCTGCTGTTTTACTGGCATCCACATTCAAGGTTATTGCCATATCTCCATAGCTGCCATCCAATGGAGTATACAGCAAACGGGCTCCTTTCTGATCTTGCAACAAACCGGTTCCGTGAGAACCATTCATTCCCGGCCCATAAATCCAATAATCCTTATCCGGAACTACCTGCCAATCGTATGCTGCCGTATCCAAAGGCTTATATCCACCAATCGTCCAAAATCCCGGTAAAAGTTGTGGTTGATTCTTACATGGAAAGTTCTGAAAATCCGTTTCAAATATATGAGCAATATTCACTTGTCCTTTCTTTATCGGAGAGTTGGAAACAACAATCTGTTCTTTCCCCGGCACACAACGCAAGTGCTTGGGAGCAACCGCTGCCATCAGATAATAACCGACATCTTCTTTTACCAACGTATAGGAGTATTCCGGTTCATTCAAGCGAGATACAGAAACCGGAAGTCTATTGGCTCCATTTTTGTCTGTACATCTATACCAAGTTATCAATGATTCATCTTTACGCCCATTCAATTCTAAAGCATAACTGACAGTAGCTACTCCTTTAGTGATATTCATCTTTGGAGTTTTCGTAAACGAAGGAGCCGGCACATAATCGGGAGCAACCGTAAGCTCTGTCGCACATTCCAAACCATCTTCTGTATAGGCTATCACAGTGAAATGCTTTGTTTCATCCTCCACATTAGTTGCCTCGACAACACATTCATAACCCTCGGAAGTGGATAATTTCACCTCCTTTTCGTAACCTTGTTGTACTTTCCACTTCACGGGAACATTATTCAGTACATAGTTACAATGCCTTTTTACTGTTGCAGTCAATCTGACCGTCCGGCCACCTGTTTGGATGGAAGCCGTTAAGGGCTCTACAGAAAGACAAGAGGGCATCCGAGTATAATCCCTTCCATCTCGCTTACCTATAGCAATAACACGGTCTTTCACCCGAAGAGGATCCCAGTCATCCTCTCCTCTCAATAAATTGTAAGTATTATAAACTACCTCTTCATTCTCTTCCAGCCGGAAAGCTTTCAGTTGATTCAACTGATCCATGCAAACCGTATTATAAGGCTTGTCAGCCCCTATTACATAAGGTTGCCCGTTCAGCTTCACATTATATTGATAACAACGCAACCAATCTGTAGGATCATGTGTCCAGCCCGCATAAACCGGCTTCTTCGAATGATAACGGCAATCAACAATACTTAACGGCCCGACCGACTTACAAAAATATTGCCGGTCTTCCTCATGACACACATAAAAGTCACAGTTCAAAAATACAGCTCCGCCCATATCACTTCTCCAAAAAGGTTTCTGACCATAAAAATGAAGTGTACAATCCAGATAAACCCCTGTTCCGGTCAATGCGTCATCCGTACTTTCCATGTGGCATTTATTAAAAAGTATCCGCTTGGCGCCATTCAACGGATTCATATTCAAGCGGCTGATGAAATGTACATTATCCGCCACAATCTTGTCGCCATGACAATAAGCAACGTGTGCCTGAGTGATGGCAGACATTCTTTTCTTCCTGCTTAATTCCTTCTTCAGAGGATATTCCAAATCGACATTACAGAAATTCCCCATGGTCAAGTCCTTTACCAACAGACCGTCTCCCCAAAAATCAAACATGGTGAAATTACCGACAGCCCCCTGTGTCTGTCCACGGCTGGATGCCAGGACTGTATTTTCAGGATGAGTATTCAATCCGATAATATGGAGATAAGGGCATTTAACAACCAAGCCGAACGGTTCACGTCCGTCTTTACCAACACGAATAGCAGGGTCATCCGGATCATCAATCCAATAAACGTATGGAGCCAGATAGACTTTCATTGGTTCCGCTTCCGTACCAGCTGAGAAATTAGCGGCAGCTTTATTGAAACTATTAAAAACATAAGGATTATCCGCCACTTCTCTATCGGACAACTGCCCATCAACAAAAAATGTTTTCGGACCTAAAATAATTTCTTTATCTGCATAACGAAGGCAGTTCCCTTTAAATTCTATAGGTTGCGAAGGATCTAACGAACTATAATGATCAATACTTTGTGCTTTTAACAGATGTCCCCATACAAGCCAGCACAAGGCAAAAGCGAGAAAATGTAAATGTTTCATTTTGTATAGATTAAGATTTGTTCTATTACAAAATTAAACGAGAAACAGAGGACAGAAAGGTAAAAATTGGTCTATTATGTGCAAATTTTGAATAATGTGCTAATTTGCCAATTTGCTAATAGGCCAATTGGCATGTAAACATAGCGGAACCAAACGGCAATTAGCATATTAACAAACTAACACATTCATAAATTATTCTACTTCAGTTATCCTTAGCAGCAGATAAGGACTTGCAGGCAGTCTTACTCTTCCTTGATTTTTATCATACACCCTATCCTTTACAGGAGCAGTCGTTTCAAAAACGACAGGCCATTCGGCTATCGTCATGTTCCAAGTATCAATGACTTCCACTTTAAAACGTACTCCTTCTTTCAAACGTGGATAAAAAGCGTTTTTTACCGGTAAATCAAATGCCCATTCCGGTTTTATTTCCTTGCCCAGATAAATCATATAATAATTTTCTCCGGCAGTCGAAGTATAAGGGTCCCAACTGCTATCACATAAATGTAGAGGATTAGGGAGTGCATCCAAAATCTGTCTTGTAAAGCCAATGCGCTTCCAGGATTCCCCTTGAAAAGTTCCTCCCACAGCCAAAAAGTCACGAGAATAATCTTTAGGATCATCCATATAACATTCTCCATGAGTCACGTAAGTCCCCACAATCAATCCTTGCCACAAGCGATAAAGGTATTCCTGACCGCTCAAGCTTCCCCATCGGTTATCCATATTACCCTCATAACATACCTCATCAAAAATAATCGGTTTCTTATAAATGTTTTTCACCGTAGCCGCTCTTCCAAATTCCTCCACAGGTGCCTGGTCCTGTATACTGGCATGAGTGTATTCAGGTTCCCAATATTTATAATACTTAGCTGTATAAGTATGAATGGAGCATAAATGGGAATAAGGATCATTCCCTACTACCGTATGTGTAAAAGTATCCCAATATTCCGGTTTTAATTCTCTCAAAAAATCATATTCATTGGCCAATGACCACCAAATATTGCGAAATGAACTCATACGGGCTGTCAGATACTTCAAGTATCGGACACCGGCTTCCAAAGGCATTCTGTCAAATCCCCAACGGCCACCATCATAAGGGTGGAAAAGAATCAAATCAGCCTCTACTCCTATTCTGGCCAATTTATCCACACATGCTTCCACATGAGCAAAATAAGCAGGATTGAAGCGGGTGAAATCCCATTCATACACAGGTTTTCCCTTTTCATCCTTTGTTATCTTCTTTATCTCAAAAGGAAACATGGAGGGTTCAGGATAATCCGGATCAAAGTTTTGCACAAAAAACAGCATCCTGATTTTATTGAACTTGGATAGCTCCAATGATTTCACTGTCTGATCAGGCTGGTTACCTGCCACATGCATCCAATCATAAGAAGTAGTTCCAACTGGATAATAACGCGTTCCGTCAGCATATTTAAAATTATAAGTTCCATCCACTTTAACTGGGCCATGATTTCCTTTACCCGGAGCAATACATTCTATCCGCCCTTTCACCTCATTCAGCACCGGAATCTCACTCTGCGTCACGTACGACCATACTCCCTGGTTCACAGGCATAAAACGAATTTTGAAGGTATCATTTCCGTCATAGAATCCACGTACAGTCAATGTAGTATCCGGTCCGCTAAACGTTGCCGTAAGCTCAATATCAAAAGGGTTCCCCTTTACTTTGGCAGGCAGGGAGATTTCATAACGTCCCCAACACTCCACCTTATCTTGGGCAAATCCACCGGAAATCCCCAAAAGCAATAACAATAAAAAAGAGCAGCAATATTTCATAAGCAATTCAATCATTAAATTCCAGTTAAACAACGCATCAATCAAGATTTCTCAAAACAAAATCTGTTACTTCCACCTGCCCGTCACCACCGGCAAAAATACCTGGGCGAACAAACAAGAAACCATATACCGTATTATGATGTACTCCCGATATCTCAAATCCCCATGGATACTTATGCCATTTTTTACCATCGACACTGTACCAGGCCGACAATACATTAGCATCATTCCGCAAACGTAACCACATCTTTCCACATTGGTTTGCTTGAGGTAATTTTGATTCCGTACGGCTTACTTGTCCACGCCGATAACGAAGCATCTGCTTATGATTAAAACCAAATCCAAAATGATAATTCTCATCATAATAAGCCACCAATCCGGCAGATGTATTTTCACCTTTCAGTTCAAAACAAGCCTCCACTTCATATTTATGAGCACTGGTGCGTGCTAACAAGGGAGATCCTTCTTTTGGAGTATTCCCCTTTGCCTCTATACTGATTTTATCAGGAGTAATCCGGAACCGATCATTTAAGTTATGTTCCCGGCACGTCTGCCATACAAAATCTTTTATACCAGATAATTTCAAACGTTCCGGTGCAGGTAAAGAAATGGCTCCTTCTTTCAAATGTAACCATCCATCTTCTTTTTGGACCAGTTCACGTAAAAGGGTCTGACGCCCCAATGTCTGGAATCCGTTTTCATAAGCATGGAAAATCATAAATAACCGTCCATCTTCCGTATCAACAATAGAGCCATGCCCTTTACTCCACCATTTTTCATTACGGGATTCCGTACGAAGAAGCGGATTGAAAGGAGCATTCTCCCAAGGGCCCATTATATTTTTACTACGTGCCTGTACTACCATGTGACTGGTGGGAGGACCTGCCGTCCCCCCTTCGGCCGCAAATAAATAATAGTACTCTCCTACTTTTTTCACATTCAGACCTTCCATGGAAACTCCTTCTATATCCCATTCCTCCGGTATTTCCCATTCCTTATAAATTCTGACCGGTTCTCCTGTAATAGAGCATCCGTCATCCGACAACGGATATAAAGCGCCAGAACTGAGCAACAGATAACGTTTTCCATCCTCACTAACCACATGCTCCGGATCAATACCTCCTATTTTCAAATCTATCGGAGTGCTCCACGGACCTTCCGGACTATCAGCCCAAGTTACCATATTGGTCTTTCTCCCTTTTCCATTCAAGGTCGGGAAATAGATATAAAAACGATTGTTATGAACCACAATATCCGGAGCCCAGATATCTCCTGTAAAAGTAGTCAAAGCTGTAGAACACGGAGTCCAGTTTACTAAATCATCCGATTTGTAAACTACCAGTCCCGGGGTATAAACAAAGGAAGAATGAACCAGATAATAAGATTTTCCATAACGGACAATAGAAGGGTCTGAATTATCCCCCTCAAGAATGCGTACTGTAGTCTGATCCTCATTCAAAGGGTCTTGGGACTGCCCCCATAAAGGAAGCGTCCCAAAGACCAATAAAAATGTGCAAATAGATAAAATGTTTTTCATATATACTCTTTATTCTTGTGCCATGCCATATCCGTTCGTTATCTTGCCTTTAGACTTGCTCAGCGTTTCAAATGGAATAGGCCAATAATATCTGGGAGGAACATTGCCTTCCTTTATTCCCGGCAACAAATTGCTATTTGTATAATGATCAGCATATTTCACCAATGTCACTCCCCAATCATCCTGTGTATAACCCTCGTCAAGCAATTTCTTTGCTTCAGCACCATCGGGATCTATATAATTAAACAGCCCCTCAATAGCCAGATTATGGTCTGTTCCAGTAACTTTTACCGGAGTAGTGCTATAATCATATTGACCTCTCCATCCCGGATACAGAGCCGGATTCGACTCATCTGGATCAAAAGTCAGCGGTGAACTTAAATACACTTTCTTAGTATATACATAATTCGAAATCACATTACCATTAGCAAATTCATGATATCCTTTTGTTTGCAAATCATTAACCATTTCCGTCATTTCTGCACGAACAGCTAAAGCTTTTTCCACAAACTTACCAGAACGAATCAAATCCCAGCGACGAGTACCTTCACCTAAAAGTTCTAATTTGCGCTCCTGCAAAATAGCTTCCTTCAAGACTTCACCCGAAGCTGAAATGGCATGTTCAGAATTTCCAAATGCACGTTGACGGATTTGGTTAAGTAATTGGATTGCTTCTCCTTCCGCTCCCAATTCCGCTTTGACCTCCGCTTGCATCAAAATAAGATCAGCAAGCCTCAACACCGGCCAATTCATTCCCGAAGTACGTTGAGATGTAGTATAAGGAGGATTCATACGATTCTCATCCCATTTATTAATAGCAATTCCCCCATCCAACTTGCTACCCGGAGTAAAAGACAACAGAGCTTCATTGCCATCACCTTTACTACCAGTAACAGTCACACTAGCATCTCTACGCATATCACCTGCTTCAAACTCACCATAATAGAAAGAGGGAATAATACGTAACGCCCCAAACGACTTGCAAGGCGCAGCCTGATTACTACCACCACTGGACGGACGTCCAAAAGCATAAGAATATTCACTGGTAGTAGTCTGCCCACTTTGTCCCCCTTGTATATTACCTACTTCAAAAATAGATTCTGGGCTCAGAGCCAGATCATGAGTATATTGAAAATGACGCTGAAACGGGTTATTCGCATAACTCCGGTCATCAACCGTAACTAAAGCAGCCGTCCCTTTATTATTCAAAGCAGCCTGAAAATACTTCTCGGCAATCTTATAATAATCTAGATAATCATTGCGCCGAGCATAGACACATCCTAGTTCTTCTTTTCCTTTTGTCGTAAACTGTACGTCACCATACAAACCGGGCACATCCGTACGAATTGTCTGATATCCACCGGAATAAAGAGCTATCTGTCCTAACAACGCGTCAGCAAACCCCTTGGAAAAACGTTCAGCAGTAATGCCACCTTCTCCCAGTGGATACATCAATGCTTCTGCCTCCTTCAATATCTCAATAAGATTATCATAAATTTCAAAACGGGAAGTCAATGAATAATCTTCCACATTGTTATTTTCATATCCATAAGGTACATCACCATAATGTTTTACCAAATCGAAATAGCAGAAAGCCTTCATTGTTAAAGCCTCACCATAAAGTTGAGTCCAATCATTTACTTTTCCTGCTGCCACAGCATCTTGAAATGCAGGTTTATCAGCTACCAATTCCGCTACCTTAGATGCACGTGCAATCGTAGTATAAAGCCCGTTGAAGCCTGAACCACCAGCATTTACACTTAACAATTCCGGTAATAGTCTAGCGTTGGCATTATTTAAAGAGCCTATTTCCGGATATATTTCAGAGTCTGAGCCAATGGGATCATTCCAACGATAAGCTCCCATAATACAATTCTGCCGATAATTAGCATAACACCAAGACAGGATTTTAAAAGTTTCGGAAGTAGAAGAGGTTACAAACTCATCTCCAGTGTTCTCCGGTGAAGAAGTATTCAGATAATCACTACATTGAGCAAAGGAACAGCATAGTGCCAATGCAGATATATATGTTGCTAATTTATTCATAATAATTAATTTAATGATTTGTTTTTTTGATTAGAAAGCAAGATTTAAACCAACCACAAACGAACGTGCTCTAGGATAAGTACCCCAGTCCAATCCTACTGTAGGGTATTTCGCCTTATTCTGAGAGGTATTAGCACTAACTTCAGGATCCAGACCTGAGTAACCGGTTAAGGTAAACAAATTATAGATTGTTCCATAAATACGCAATTTACTCAAACCAGCCTTATGCAAAACCTTATCGGGCAATGAATACCCCAATGTCAACGTGTTCAGACGCAAATAAGAACCATCTTCAATAGCAATACTGGAAGTAACCCCATTTTCACTATAAGGTAATGGTAAATTAGCATTTACATTAGCTGCATTTAATTGCTCAGGAGTAGTGAGACGAACTAATTTCCCATCTACCACGTCATAAATCTTATAGGAGTCTTTCATAAAACCAAGTTTATTCTCATATACTCCCTTTTCTTTTGCGCCGTACAAGGAAGCGATTTTATTCACATTATACACATCATTACCATAACTCCAATTAAAATACAATCCTAAATCAAAATTTTTATAAGTTGTATTGATATTGAAACCACCTGTATGAACAGGATTCATATCACCAATAATGGTAACATCTTTCTCATCAATGCTGCCACTATTATCCATATCCCTAAATTTCGGAAGACCCGGATAGGCATTTTGTCCGGACGGACGGTCCACCCCATGTACAGGATTAATAAAAGAACCTAAATCTGCCACGCCCTCTTTCAATATATATTGTCCGTTTACATAATTAAAGTCATCTGTAGTATAAAAGCCATCATATATAAAACCTCTGACCATACCCACAGGTTTGCCTTCCTGTAAAATATAATCCTCACCCGGGAAACTGCTACTGCCACACCAACTAGAGCCATATAAACCTGTTACATTTTCTGCCAACTTATCGACCTTACCCTTATTGAAATTTATATTCATACCAGCCGTAATATTCCAATCTTTATTTTCAAAAATCACACCTGACAAAGAAAACTCAATTCCCTTATTACTAGTCTGACCAATGTTATCATACGTAGATGTGAATCCGGTAATCCCCGGAAGCGAAGTCAACATCAGCAAATCCTTTGTTGTATTCCAATATAAATCCAAAGATCCCCACAAACGGTTCTTTAAAAATCCGAAATCGAAACCAAAATTACGTGTAATAGTTGTTTCCCATTTTAGATTTTTATTTGCCATTTGTTCCGTTGAAAGGTCATAAGAAGATGAATACTGGTTATTTAGTATATATTGATATCGTAAATCTGTTTCAGAAGTCCACGTTTGTGACCATAAATCTGAGCTGATACCATCATTACCTACCGTACCATAAGACAAACGGACTTTCAAGTTATCTAACCAGTCTTTCGTCCCTTCCATGAAAGTTTCTTCAGAAAGGCGCCATCCAAAAGCCGCAGCAGGAAAATATCCCCAACGGTGCTCGGGGGAAAACTTAGAAGAGCCATCGGCACGGAATGTCACAGTAAACAAATAACGATCCATCAATGTATAATTAGCACGACCAAAGAATGAGAGAATACGTCCGGGAATATCTACTCCAGAAGAAAATTTACTTGTTCCATGATCTGCATCATATTGGTTAATCATGGCAAATGCATTATCCTTTGTAAAATTAGAGGGAAAGTGACTAGCTGAAATTGACATTTTACTACCTCCGGAGTCTGTAACTTCATGTCCCAACAGAATATTCAAACGATGCTGTTTAGGTAAAAAATTGAAGTCATAACTGATTGTATTCGTCCAACGCAGTCCCCAACTGTCACGCTTTGTATATTCCACATTTCCCGCATATAGTTTGGCTCCTGTTTCGTCATCCAAATAATTATTATAAATAGCTCCCCCCCAAATCTTATCTTGTTCCCATGATTGGTTTAAAGTAAAGTCAGTATGATAAGCAAAGCCATCAAACAATCTCCAATTTAAAGATAAAGTACCACGAAGTCTTTGTTTAATATATAGTGGATCATAATCTCCGATACGAGCCACAGGACTATAAGTATCCCAGGTAGACTGACGACCATACATCTCCATATTCCCTTCACGCAAAGCATTCAAGTCCCCCAAAATATCACGAGTAGCAATCGGACGAAAACGATAAGAAGATGAAAGCAATGAGCCGGAACCATTAGTTGTTCCTTCATCTCCCATAGTACGCATATCACTATAACGAGTATCCAGATTAATATCTAAATTATCACGTAATTTCTGATTAATCTTCAACGAAACACCTCCACGCTTTGCATAAGAGTTAAGTTTCATACCTTGCTCATCCATATAGTTCATCGCAAACAAGACTTTTGTTTTTTCAGTACCTCCACTAACAGACAAATCATGATTATGGGATACAGAACTATTATACACATCTTTTTGGATGTTATAATTCTTGGTGTTACGATAGCTTTCTATACCCTCTGTATTACTACCCAAATAATCACCAATACCATATAATTTTTCAAATGGCAAACGATATGCATCGCCACTGGCGGCGGCATTTCCCCAAACAAATGACAAATAATCATAAGGATCTAATGTTTCCAAGTATTTAGTCGGAGTATTGAATTTAACATAGCCATTATAAGAAACCGAAACCTTTCCTTCTTTCGCTCCCTTTGTAGTCACAAGAATTACACCATTGGCACCACGCGCACCATAGATAGCTGTAGAAGAAGCATCTTTCAGCACATCAATACTTTCCACTTGATCAGACGGAATATCATTTAAAGAATTCACAGTTACACCATCTACTAAAATCAAAGGTTCATTACTTTGCGAAATGGAACCTCCTCCTCGCACACGAATAGAAATTGCCGCATCAGGACGTCCATCTTGTGAGGTAATGTTCACACCAGGAAGTTTACCTTGCATAGCCTGTGCTACATTAGAAACAGGCATAACAGACACGGTTTTACCACTAACAGAAGCAACAGAACCAGTCAAGTCCTTACGTTTAATAGTCTGATAACCAATTACTACCACTTCATCAAGCACCTCATTATCACTCTCCATCTTAATGGCAAACGTATTTTGGCTACCGACTTTTACATTTTGAGTCTTGTATCCGATATAGGAAACTACCAATGTAGCGTTTGCGGGAACTTCCAATGTAAATTTACCATCCAAATCTGTAACTGCCCCTGTAGTAGTCCCTTGAACTAAAACCGACACCCCAATCATAGGTTCACCTGTTTCATCAATAATGGTTCCGGTTATAGTCTTTGTCTGGCTAACAATTTGAGTATCATAGTTTTTCTCACCAACAGAAATCTCAGCCATCATCGGTATAACACTTATAGACATTGCGGCCGACAATCCCCAAATAAGAAAAGAACGGCTGGCTTTGCAACCGTATGCGCTTGCAAACAAACGCCTTGTTTTCTGAACATTTTCCATACTTTCCTGGGTTAACAAATAATCATTTTAGATTTAATAATTCTTTTTGTGTTCTCTTTAAGCGTGCGCCATAATCATAATATCTTAAATCACACATTGCAAAAGTAGAAATATTTTCGGAAAACAAAAATCATTTTGCATTATTTTACTTTATTTTATTTCGATTACTTTCATTTACAACAAACAATACAACTAGAAAACGAAAGTAAGGCAATACAAAGTATTGGATATATGCATTCTACGTCCTTTAGTCAGACAAAGATTGAGGAGATATAATACTTTCGTTTCCTTTCAACCAAGCTAAATTAAATTTATAATAGAAGCGACTTGTTATCAAATGGATCATATTATCGGGTGTTTGTGTTCCAGCCAAATAACCACGAGGTTCGGCATGACCCTCATCCATTTCAAAAAACTGAGTCCAAGCTCCACCATTAAGAAAACGATAAGTACCGTCAGTCAACAAACGTTTTACAGGCCAAGTCTTACCTTCATCGTATGACAAAGCAGCATACATGCCATATCCTTTAAAAGACTTTCCTGACTTATCAATAAACATCATACCACGCTCCTCCTTCGGAGTACGATAAGGATGCTCAGTAAAAGATATCAGTAAAATAGGACCTTCATTCAAACGCATCAATACCAGCCGTTGTCCTCCATCAATGGGGGGAAATTCCGAAGCGGAATAATGCCAAGTCTTACCCATATCATCAGACACACTCATGGGCATACGTAGATGTCCTTCTTTATCACGAATACTATTATTACGCCCCAATGCCATCAATCTGCCATCCTTCAATTGCACCACTCCGGCATGGATTCCAGCGATAGTGGTACCTGTACCCCCTTCTTTAAAATCAGGCAAAGATGCTCCATCCCATGGATCCGTCCAAGTTTTTCCTTTATCCTTACTGATATGAACAGCCGCCCCGTCTCTTCCACCTGGTCCGGCATCACAAGCCTGAACAAACCAGCCTTCCTTTGTAATAGAGGTTCCGGCTATCACTTGATGGCGTCTCGTATGTTCTGGAGCAATAATACGAGGTTTACTCCAAGTTTGTCCATTATCTGTACTTGTACGCAAAGTCATCATCAAATTCTGCCAATGTCCGGCCGCCTCCACTCCATTAATATGATAAAGAGTCCCTTGATGGTCATTCAATAATGCAGTTCCGGTCAAGTTACGATCAGCTATCTGATAAAACATACGGGGCTTCTCCCATTCACTACTTCCGGCACGCAAACGCGAAGAGAGCACCACCATCTCACGCCCTTTTTCTTCATTGGTAGAAAACCACACAGCTAACAAATCTCCATTATCACACCAAGTCAATGCCGGCTGATGATTATGTTTGAAAAAAGGCGTTCCACTATGTGCATCCGGTTCATGCACATAAACCAAAGGAGCAGTGAAGACAGGTTCCGTGATATATTGAGAGGCCCAATCCCATTTTATCTGAGACACAACATACTCATCTTTTGGCTGAGAAAGCGGAGCGGTCTGCGGATACTCTGCCTGTACCACCCGAAAGCCCGTCATTGCATGTTTATCCTCTGGCAACATAGCCATACGGTTTGCCGAACGGAGATATTTCACCGGTGTATTATGACTACCTCCTCTGGTCACACGTGCTATACCGTCCGAATAGCCGACAGGATCAGTCTGTTCCTTGTCTATATATGGTCCATACCAGTCCAAACACCACTCCTCCACATTTCCACACATATCATATAGGCCCCAGTCGTTGGGAGGAGTTTGTGCCACTCTCAAAGACAAGGGTTTTAGAGTAGCCGTTATCACTTGATTCTTTTGCCAGGCGGCAGGAAGCTTGTCATCCATATAGAAGTTCCAGTAACGACCTGCCTTACACGCATATTCCCATTCAGCTTCGGTAGGCAGACGATAAGTTTTTCCTTCTTTCCGAGTCAACCAGTCACAAAAGGCAACGGCATCTTGATAAGTTACGAACACCACCGCTTCGTCATCTTCACTTGAAAAACCATTTTTACCACGCAGCGACTTGTGTTCGGGGCAGAACAATTCATATTGCGCATTAGTCACTTCGGTCAGTCCCATTTTAAACGGTTTAGATATGTGCACCTTATGCATAGGCGCTTCATCATAATTTTCATCTCCACCCAAAGTTCCCATATAGAAATTTCCCGCAGGTATTTCTATCATTGGAATCAATTCACTTTGTGCCGTAATACTTGCCGGCCATATCATGATGCTAACTATTGTACTTACTAAAACCTTTAATTTCATTTCGTATCTGATTAAAATATGTCTTGATACAAAAGTAACAGGCCATAAAAGAAGAATAAGGTAAAAATTGGTCTTTTATGTGCACAATTTTGCAACAAACAAACAAACCTATCACAAAAAAGATTTCTGCCTTTCTTATTGTAACTTCCTACAACAAAGTTTGATTACTCTGCTGCCCCCTACATCTCCCTATCCATAGGTGATTCGGTAAAATGGTACAGCTATGGTAGCAGAAATTACAAACTTTAAGAAAGCAAACCTTAAGTTCAAATTGTCAATGCGATAATAACAGGAATGCTTGTTTAAAAATACATTTTTAAGAAACACAAAAAAGGAGAGAGCATTTACAATACGCCCTCTCCCCATACGTTTATTTTCGTTTAACGAATGAATTATTATTCCTGTTTAAAGCCATAACCATTCGTAAAGCCACCGGCAGCCATTACATTAGGAGTAAACGGCCACAAATAGATAGGAGCCGAAACGTAATCATAATCCCAAAACAGATACTTATCATATTCATCTCTATAATCAACCAAATCAATACCCCAATTAACTTTAGCATATCCTTGGCTTTCAAGAGATGCTGCCTCTTCTTCAGACACTATTTCAAACAACCCTTTTATTGCTAAATTGGTAGCAGGAGTCGAACTTCCATAATTCAATCCCATTTCTTCCCAATTATCCTTTTGTCCGCGCCATCCCGGATAAAGCACCGGATCATTGACCTTGTCTGTCGGACACTGTGCTGTCAAACGATGACCATATATAGTTTTTGCATCAACTAATTTTGTCCATATATAAGCAGAAATAATATTACCATTTTCAAACTCATAATAACCTTTAGTTGCCAAACCATCCATCATAGCTTTAGTCATATCTTTGATTCTTTTTATATCTTCCGGAAGATAACCAGAACGAATCAATGTCCAACGACGATCACCTTCACCTGCATATTCAAACCCTCGTTCTTCAATAATCGCACGAACTAAGTCATTACCAAAAGATGCAATAAAAGCATCTGTGTTAGCCAAACCTTGCGGGAACGAACGTTCACGAACCGTTTTTAAATATTGTTTACCTGTAACCACATCACCTAATGCCGCACATACTTCCGCATAGCCCAAATAAACTTCAGACATACGCATATACGGACCATTGATACCTGATTTACGTTGTGCTGCCACCCATGGATTAGCCTGACGATTCTCATCCCATTTATTCAATGTCAAGCCACCGCCTTCAGCTTTTGAGTTGGGAACAAAAGGAATTAACTTCTCAACCCCTTTACCATTACTGCCGGTCATAGTAATGCTCACATCACGACGCATATCATTCGGATCAAAGACTCCATAAAAATAAGCAGGATTTATACGTCCCTGTCCATAGCTCTTACATGGATACGCAGCCTTTGAGCCACCAGACGAAGGACGACCGAAAGAATAGGGGCGACCATCATTTCCACCACCTTGCTGCATGGGATATTCATAAATAGACTCATCCGCATAAATAGCATCATCCATATGCATCTGTTCAAAGAAATACTGGTACGGATTATTAAAAGTACGTCCGGATTTATCCGAGGCACCCCGTGGATCAGTCAAATGAAACTGTGCATTACCCGGATCAGCCAACAAAGCCTCGTAGTATTTTTTAGCTATTGAGTACAAGTCTTGCCAGTCAGAACGACGTCCATAAGTAGCTCCATTATTTTCTTTCCCTTTGGTTTCAAATGTCATGATTTCCCCTTTTCCGTTTACACGTTTTATATCGCCACGACGAGTCTGATATCCAGCTGCATCCAAACACATTCTTCCAATCAAAGCCTGCACATAGGTTTTAGAAAAATAATTTTTATTGGCAGCAGCAATGCCGGGAATAGAACCAATGGTGTACATCAAAGGTTCCACTTTCTGCAAATCTTCAATGCATACATCATAAATAGAATCACGGGAAACCAAACCTTTAGGCACAACACCATAAACGCCAACGTAAGGAACATCTCCAAAATTTTTACACAGTTCACGATAAGCCGTAGCACGCATAGCTACCGCCTCACCATACATTTGCCCCATCTCTGATTGTCCACCATTGATGATCGATTCAAAATTTTCCGCATTTTCCATGGATGTTATCACCGCATTGGCTTTGCTTACAACCGCATACAAGCTAGCATAAATATCATTCTCCTTCAAATACGAAGTCAATCCATAACTACTTGCATATGTACCGTTTTGATAAAGACATTCCGGATAATGGCGCCCCAACTGATTAGAGAAAGACTCCGGGTGCCGTTCTATATCAGACCCGGCAATATCAGCAGCATAAAACAATCCATCGCCAAAAACCTTATTCTGCGCACAATCCCTCCACTGTTCATAAGCACCGTCTAATGCGGCACGTGCTGTTGTCGGATTAGAAAAGACAAAATCCGAATCTACAATAGAAGGAGAGCCAACCTCCAAATAATCACTACATGCTGTAGTCAAAAACATTCCAGCAAAGAAAAGTGTTGAATATACTATTTTTTTCATACGATTCATCTCCATTAATTAGAAAGTTAAATTAACACCAAAGGTATAAGTTCTAGCCTTAGGATAAGACTGGTAATCAAAATAAGGTGTAGGAAAACCATCCTTACCATCAGTCTTCGTGTTTACATCCGGATCTATACCAGAATACCCATCAATACAGAACAAGTTACTTCCTGTAAAATACACACGTGCATTCTGTAATCCAATCTTATTCATCCAATTTTTTGGGAAAGTATAACCTACTGTCAATGTATTCAAACGCAAATAAGACGCATCTTCAATAAACTTAGAACTTACGATTCCATATTCAGAGAAGAAAGAACTGTAATTTGTATTCGCGTTAAGAGCCGCCAAAGCTGTAGGATCTTTCACCAGCATCAAGTCACCGTTTGTATCAACATCATAATATTTGAAAGTTTCAGAAACGAACTTCAAACGATTCTGACCAGCGGAATTGTCTTTATTTCCCATCAAGGAGTGCATTGCATTGGCATTATACACATCACCACCAATCTGATAAGTAAAGCCTACAGAGAAATCGATTGCCTTCCAATTACCGTTAATTGTAAAACCACCTGTATGTTGTGGCATAGCTTCGCCGATAATCGTTTTGTCATCCTCGTCCACAACACCATCACCTGTTGTATCTGCAAATTTAGGCATACCCGGTACAGCGGTTTGTCCATCCGCAGCCAGCACTTTAACTCCATCCGGATAATTCACAATACCTTGAATATCCGGAACCCCTGGTTTCAACGTGTATTTACCATCCGCATAAGTAAAATCATCAATCGTATAATATCCTTCAGATTTAAAACCTTGGATAGTACCTACAGGATGCCCCTCACGGATAATATAATCATAAGCAGGCTTAGCCATAGATGAACCCCAATCATTCATAGCTCTCGTATCTGCCAAGACTCCGTCCATCAGTTCGTCAATATTATTCTTGTTATAATTATAAGTCAAGTTTACACCTAAATTAAAATCTTTACCACGAACAATGTCAAAGCCTAAAGCCAATTCAATTCCCTTATTTGAGGTTTTACCTACATTTTGGAACTGATAGCTATAACCAGACGCTGCATCAATCGGCACTTTCATTAAAATATTCTTTGTCGTATTCCAATAATAGTCCAAACTACCACGAACCCAATTATTAAAGAAACCAAAATCAACACCTAAATTACGACTAATAGTAGTTTCCCATTTCAAATCAGGATTTCCTTTCATATCACCAGGTACATAAGTGGTTACCTTTTCACCATCCACTGTAATTTGTTCTGTTTTCCATGTTTCTCTCCATAAAGAAGCATCAATATTATCAGAACCAGAAGTACCATACGATACACGAAGTTTTAGATTATCCAACCAATCTCTTGTATTTTCCATAAAAGCTTCATCTGAAATTCTCCATGCAGCCGCAGCAGCCGGGAAATACCCCCACTGATGACTAGGTGCAAATTTAGAAGAACCATCAGCACGGAATGTAGCTGTTAAAAGATACTTACCTTTATAAGAATAATTAGCACGACCAAACCAAGATAAAGTATGATTAGGAGTACCTATCTCACCTTTAAAATAATCTTGTCCCAATGAAGGAGTAGTCATATTAATCATACCAAACGCATCATCCATTGTAAATCCTTCAGGATACCCTACACCATATATTTCAGTGTAATCTGACTTTGAAGCCAAGACTTCATTACCAACCAAGAAAGACAAATTATGATCATCTCCAAGCCCCTGTACTTCATAATTCAAAGTAGTTGCCCAACGCACACCGTAACCATCACTCTTCTTCAATTTAGCAGAACTATTATCTTTTTCTGTCTGTCCTGCATCCCATGTCTTTTCCTGGTTCCAATTACGATTTAACGATAATTCCGTCTTTGCCGTCAAGCCTTTAATAATATTCCAAGTTAAAGCACCTTTTGCACGGATACGGTACATGTTTTTTATATAATCTACAGTATCCAAGTAATACAAAGGATTACTAGTCTCTTCCATATTTGTATCACCTTGACCAAATCCAGCGGTAAAAGAAGCATCACCCAAAGGATTATCCACAGGACGATAAGTGTAAGCAGAGGTTGCATTACCAAAACCTGATCCATTAACTTCTATTTCACTATAACGCAAATCAAAGTCCGCAGTTAACTTTTTATTAATTTTTTGCGTCAATTTGAAATTCGCATTCCAACGTTGGAAACCAGACTTCACACGGATACCTTCATCATCCATATAGTTAACTGATGAATAAAACTTAGTTTTGTCTGTACCACCAGATAAAGATACATCATGATTCCAAGAAGACGCAGTCTGCATCAAATCATTTATATAATTATGAGTGGTCATATTTTTATATTCATTCAAATGATTTCCATACTTGGATCCTAATCCAAAATATCTGGCAACTCCATCACCATAAGAATCTCCCAAACTCTTCATATATGCCCATGTATTATATACATAATCATAAGGATCCATAGTTTCCAATAATTTTGGATTCTCCTTCATCTGATAATACATATTATATTTGACAGAAACCCGGCCATCCTTGCCTCCCTTAGTAGTAACCAATATTACACCGTTAGCACCACGAGCACCATAAATAGCCGTAGAAGCAGCATCTTTTAACACATCAATACTTTCGATATTGTCAGCAGGAATATCATCAATTCCACTAACTTGAACACCATCTACAATAAACAAGGGATCATTAGACTGAGTAATAGAACCACCTCCACGAATGCGAATAGACATACCTGCACCCGGACGACCGTCTTGAGAAGTCACACTCACACCAGGCAATTGTCCTTGTAAAGCCTGTGCGACATTGGCAACCGGATTAGCCGCTAATTTTTCCCCGGTAACAGAAGCGACAGAACCAGTCAAATCACGTCTTTTCACCGTACCATAACCAATAACAACGACTTCATCCAAAGTCTTGTTATCTTCTTCCAATACAATGACCAAATCTTTTCCAGATTTTACCTCTTTGGTAAGATACCCAATATAGGAAACCACTAAAGTAGCATTACTCGGAACATCCGGAATTGAAAACTTACCATCGAAATCCGTGATTGTACCATTGGTTGTTCCCTTTACCAATACATTCACACCAATCATGGGTTCGCCTGTCTTGTCTTTCACCAAACCTGTTGCGGTTTGAGCAAAAGCAACCAAACAAAGCATACTCAAAAAGAGAGTCGAGATAGCTTTTCTAGCTAATTCTTTTAGATTCATAAGATGTGTTTTTATAGTTATTAAAATGTTTTTTTAAGGTTTTGACCTTAGTTTCACTGTTGCAAAATTACGTATATAACGTTACCTTGATGTGTAGTTTTTATCTTTTTATGTGGATTTATTAGGTATTTTTCACGGGTTCCAATTATTCAACACAACAAAAAAAGGAGACCTCCACCAACGTAGAAGTCTCCTTTTCAAGCAATTACAAAATCAATCTAGTCTATTGGGTTCCAATTACTTTGAGTACGAAAAATAGCATCGACCGTCACCGCCTCAGCTTCTTTCTTTGTTAACTGTTTGCTCCATGCCACCCTTTCCGAAGCATTTGCGCCCTCACCGGTATTTTTATATTCCATATAACGGGCTGTTTCTTCATTAGACTGCTTGCCCCAATTGTGCCATCCGGCAGAAACAATATGTTTCCCCAACTCACATTCTATAAATAAGGTATAAGCATATGGACGCCAAGGACGACCTAAATACACTTTATCAACTCCCGGTTCTGCCGTCAGCTTACAGTGCTTAAAGACATATCCATATTTAGCCTCTTTCGGAGTAGAAGCAGCCGTTACATACGAATTGCGTTTACTGTGAATAATACAATCTTCAAATAAAGCGGTGGAAGGACCGAAAATAAAGTCAGTAGTACCATCAATATAACAATCTTTAAAATAAAGACGGGTAAATTTAGCACCGGTATAAATAGTGTCCTGATTACCCAAGATACGACAATTGATAAATTTCAAACGGTCACCTTCCGTATGTAAAGCTACCGCCTGTCCCAACTGAGCCGCATTATTCTCAATAGTCAAATTTTTAAAAGTGATATCACTACCCTCTACCTTCACCGTATAAGTGCGGAAAGTACCCATTTTATTTATATTCGCATGATCATCATAAGTAATAATCGTCTTATCACGATCTTCACCTATAATATCTATATTTTCCACCCATGAAGGAACAATCACTTTCTCCTTATATACTCCGTTCCTCACATAGATCGTAACAGTATAATCCATGAAAGCCCGCGCACTCTCTATAGCCTCCTGCAAAGTACGAAAATTCCCCGTTCCATCGCGTGAAACTACAATTGTATCCTGACGTTCCTGAGCCCATGTTCCACTAACAGCAACCAACAGCAACAATAATCCTAAAACTTTCCTCATCGTATCACCCCCTATTATTTACATGCAGTTCCACAATTGTTTTTCTGAAACAAACGTTCCCATTCCAGACTGGCCATAATGAACGGACCTACTGCCTTCGCATCATTAGAACGTATTTTTTCAGTTATATAATAATTATAATCTCCGGTACGATACACTGGCTTACCTCCCAAACCCGCGACAGCACAACCCTTAGTGATAGAAACTACCCCTTTATTGTCCACTTCTATAAACTGGGTCAAAAGCCCTTCATACCCCTTTTTAGCCACTTCCATGTACGAAGGACAAATATATCCCTTACGTAACGCTTTCAACAGAGTATATACAAACATGGTAGAACAAGAGGATTCCAGATAATTCCCCTCATCCCCACTTCTGTCAATCACCTGATACCATACCCCTGTTGCAGGATCTTGAGTACGTTTAATCTGGGCAACCAGTTTATTCAATATTTCGATAACAGATTCACGTCCGGCTTCGTGTTCCGGTATAAAATCAAGTACATCCACACAAGCCATTGCATACCATCCCATGGCGCGTCCCCAACAATGTTGTGACAATCCGGTAGTTTTATCCGCCCACTTTTCACGCTTGCTCACATCACATGCATGGCGGTATAAATCAGTCTTCGGATCATAATTATGACGAGCCACTGTAACAAACTGATTGATAATATCAGCATAATCATTCACACGGTTGTTACGGTAAGCATACTCCGCATAGAACGGCTGCCCCATATAAAGCCCATCCAGCCACATCTGATTCTCATAAATCTTCTTGTGCCAAAAACCGCCATCGGCATTACGAGGATGCGTATCCAACTGACTGCGCAACAAATCCAATGCTTTCTTGTATTTCTCGTCCTTAGTCTGCTCGTAAATACGGAAAAGCATCTTTCCGGAATTCAGACGGTCAATATTATATTCCTCCAGTTTATAAGTTTCGATAGAGCCATCCTGATGAATCATTGTATCAGCATAAGCCACAGCATAATCAAAAAACTTCTTATCACCGTATGCATCATATACATCCAGCATAGCTTGAAGTTCCAGGCCATGACAGTAATCCCACTTCAAACGGGTCTGAAAATCCAATTGCCAGGATTCGGGACAACGCACCATCTCTGATTCCGCCATACGTACAGACCAAGGCTTATTACCACAAACCTGCTGAGCCATGCCCATCAAAGGAACAGCCGTAAGCAAACCGGACACAATAATTTTACAAATAGAATTCTTTTTCATGAAGACGTTTATTTTTAGTATTAGACCTATTTATTTTATGAAACAAAAGTAGTATTTTTCTCGAAAAGCAGTGTGCACTTTTCAACCTACTAAGTGTATTATTTGGTATTCGTGTGCGAAAACGGTTATTTTTGTGCACGATAACGATAAAAATCGTTCAAAAATTGTCTTTTTACTAATTATTATGCCTTTCAGGTTTGATAAGTTGAGAAAAGGTTTTATTTTTGGGGCAGTTTTTAATTTATACTATTGTAGAAAACACAGTCATTTACTATTAATTCACAAGAGAATGGAACAAGTTTTTAGTTATATCATCGGTTTAGGAGCAGCGGTGATGATGCCTATAATTTTTACAATCTTAGGCGTTTGTATCGGAATCAAATTCAGCAAAGCATTAAAAAGCGGTCTGTTGGTAGGTGTTGGTTTCGTTGGTTTATCAGTGGTTACCGCACTTCTGACCAGCAGCCTGGGACCGGCCTTAAGCAAGGTGGTCGAAATATATGGCCTGCAACTGAAAGTATTCGATATGGGATGGCCTGCTGCCGCAGCCGTGGCTTATAACACTTCCGTAGGGGCATTCATTATTCCGGTTTGTCTGGCTGTCAATATTCTGATGCTATTGACCAAGACCACCCGTACAGTCAATATCGATTTATGGAACTATTGGCATTTTGCTTTCATCGGAGCCGTAGTTTATTTTGCGACAGATAGTATTTTGTGGGGCTTCTTCGCGGCTGTTATCTGTTATATCATCACATTAATCTTAGCAGATTACACAGCAGACAAGTTCCAAGGTTTCTATGATAAGATGGAAGGAATTTCTATTCCACAACCTTTCTGTGCAGGTTTTGTGCCATTCGCTCTTATTATAAATAAGGTATTGGACAAAATACCCGGATTTGAAAAACTGAATATTGATGCGGAAGGTATGAAAAAGAAATTTGGTTTGCTAGGCGAACCTCTCTTCCTGGGTATCCTGGTAGGATGTGGCATCGGTGCATTATCTTGTAAAAACGGACAAGAAATAGTAGACAAGATTCCTTATATTCTAGGTTTAGGTATCAAGATGGGAGCAGTAATGGAGTTGATTCCCCGTATTACCAGCCTATTCATCGAAGGATTGAAACCCATTTCGGACGCTACCCGCGAACTGATCGCCAAGAAGTTTAAAGGTGCTGTAGGCTTGAATATCGGTATGAGCCCTGCCTTGGTTATCGGACATCCGGCCACATTAGTTGTATCATTGCTATTAATCCCTGTTACTATTTTATTGGCAGTTGTACTTCCGGGTAATGAATTCCTGCCATTGGCCTCGTTAGCCGGTATGTTCTACGTATTCCCGTTGGTATTACCTATCACAAAAGGAAATGTGGTAAAAACCTTCATCATTGGTTTTGTTGTGCTGACCATCGGTCTGTATTTTGTAACTGATCTGGCACCTTACTTTACCAAAGCGGCACATGACGTATATGCCAAGACACAAGATGCCGCCGTAAATATTCCGTCGGGTTTTGAAGGGGGAGCGTTGGACTTTGCTTCAAGTCCTTTCTCATGGGCTATTTTCCATTTGACTTATTCATTCAAATGGATTGGTTCCGGAATTTTAGTACTGATAACACTATTCTTAATGGTGCTGAACCGTCGTTCCATCATTAAATACCAGAAAACAATGAAAAATTAAAATTTAAAGATAACGATTATGAAAAAATTAGCAATTGCAATGATGCTGAGTGTTTCTGCTTTGGCAGCTTCAGCTCAAGTAAATTACAAAGTACAGACCGCTTGCCATCCGCAAGATGTGAAACACTATGATACAGAACGTCTTCGTAGCTCATTTATGATGGAAAAGGTGATGGCACCGGATGAAATCAATGTTACATACACCCTTTATGACCGTCTTATCTACGGAGGAGCTATGCCAGTAAACAAAATACTAAAGTTAGAAACTTTCCGCGAACTGGGTCCGGAAATCACTTACTTCCTTGAACGACGTGAACTAGGGGTCATCAATGTAGGGGGTGATGGTGTGGTTACTGTAGACGGTAAAGAATATCCTATGAAATACAAGGAAGCACTATATGTAGGTTGCGGAAATAAAGAGGTTACTTTCAAAAGTAATGACGCTACCAAACCGGCCAAATTCTATATCAATTCGGCACCGGCTTACAAACCATACGTTACTCAATTGATCACTACTGACGCTAAACTTCAAAAAGCAAATCCTAAACAATATGCTTTGGCCATTTCAGATCATTATGGAAAAATGGAAGACAGCAACGACCGTATTGTAAACCAATTAATTGTAAAGGATGTGCTGGAAAGAGTAAAAAATGGTGGTACAAATCAATTGCAGATGGGACTTACCGAACTGGCTCCGGGTTCTGTATGGAACACCATGCCGGCCCATACACATACCCGTCGTATGGAAGCCTACTTCTATTTCAACCTGCCTGAAGGAAATGCCATTTGCCACCTGATGGGCGAACCGCAAGAAGAACGTCTGGTATGGTTACATAATGAACAAGCCATTACTTCTCCGGAATGGTCTATCCACGCCGCTGCAGGTACCAGCAACTATACCTTTATTTGGGGTATGGGAGGTGAAAACCTGAAATACAGTGACAAGGATGAAATAAAATACACAGATATGAGATAAGTAGAATGGTACACACCATTACTCATTAACTCTTGTCATTCTGAATGTTGCAAGAAATCAACCCGTTTTTAGGTTTTTTGCGACATTCGGAATGTTTTTTTAGAAATCTTACCATTGTACCGATTTATACAGGCTTTCCACCAATTTTTGCATAGAGAATAGGTACAGAATGGTTATTTTTGCGTCTAATAAGAAAAACATAATTAAATCTATTATCATGAGTACATTTCAAAAAGTAGGTGAGAAGATGACAAACTTCAGATGGATAATCTGTGGTCTGCTATTCTTTGCCACTACAGTCAATTACCTCGACCGTCAGGTGCTTTCACTAACCTGGAAAGACTTCATTGCTCCGGAATTTCACTGGACGGATTCGAATTACGGAGATATCACAGCTATTTTTTCTATAGTATATGCTATCGCCAACCTGTTCGCCGGTCGTTTCATCGATTGGATGGGGACTAAAAAAGGTTATCTTTGGGCTATCTTCGTCTGGTCTTTAGGAGCTTGTCTCCATGCATTGTGCGGCTGGGCTACCGAAGAGACATTAGGTATTCATAATGCAGAAGAAATGCTTTCTGCAACAGGAGCTGTCGCTTCAACTATCGCCATTACCAGCGTTTATTACTTTATTGCTGCCCGAATTGTATTGGGTGTAGGTGAAGCAGGAAACTTCCCGGCAGCTATTAAGGTGACAGCCGAATATTTCCCGAAAAAGGACCGTGCATACTCCACTTCCATCTTCAATGCCGGCTCTACAGTAGGCGCGTTAGCTGCTCCGATCACTATTCCTCCCTTGGCGCGTTATTTTCAAAGCATTGGTGTGGGTAATGGATGGGAAATGGCTTTCATCGTTATCGGTGGCTTAGGTTTCATCTGGATGGGACTTTGGATGTTCCTCTACAAGAAACCCAATGTCAACCCTCGCGTGAATGCTGCCGAATTGGAATATATTGAACAAGACAACAACAATCCTGAAGAATCTAAAGCACAACAAGCTGCCGCCAACGACTTTGACAACAAGAAGATTTCATTCTTGCAATGTTTCAAATTTCCCCAAACATGGGCTGTATTTGTCGGTAAATTCATGACTGACGGCGTATGGTGGTTCTTCCTTTTCTGGACTCCGGCATATATTTCGGATGTATATGGTTTCGCCTCAGACACAGGTACTGCACAAATGTTGATTTTCGTATTATACGCTATCACCATGTTATCTATTTATGGTGGTAAGTTACCTACTATTATCATTAACAAAACTGGTAAGAATCCGTATGCAGCCCGTATGCAGGCTATGCTTATCTTTGCCTTGTTCCCATTGCTGGCACTGTTTGCCCAACCTTTAGGCAATTATTCATATTGGTATCCTATCATTATCATCGGTATTGCAGGTGCGGCACACCAATCATGGTCTGCTAATATTTACTCTGTAGTAGGCGATATGTTCCCCAAAAGCACCATCGCTACTATCGTAGGTATTGGTGGTATGGCAGGTGGTATAGGTTCATTCTGCATTAATATGGGATCAGGCAGACTGTTTGACTATGCAGCAGAAACGAATATGACTTTTATGGGATTCGAAGGGAAACCTGCCGGCTACTTCATCATATTCTGTGTATGTGCCGTAGCTTATTTAGTTGGTTGGATTATCATGAAAGCATTGGTTCCCAAATACAAACCGGTTGATGCCTAATTAAAGAATTCACCACAGACTACACATCTAAGTAGTCTGTGGTGTGTTTTCCCTAATAAATAGTTTTCAGAAGATGTTGATAGATAGAATTATGATTTAATATTTCAGGGACTCCTGTGATAAAAAGTTGCTTGCGTGCACGCGTTAAAGCGACATTCAGCTTACGGTCAATCTGTACGCCGTCTTCTTCTGTCAGGTTGGGCAGAAACCTTAATTGATAGAGGTGATTCACACAAAAAGAATAAATAATAACATCACGTTCGCTGCCCTGATACCGTTCTACCGTGTCAATGGAAATCCTACTCAGAGCAGGAATAGCCAATGTCTGAAGCTCTTTACGTATCAAAGCAATCTGACTTCGATAAGGAGTAATGATCCCTAACGTTCGATTCGGATCAAATTCCTCTTCATAAGCCAGATACACCTCTCTGGCCAAACCGGCAACAATCCGTGCCTCATATTGGTTTGTCTTTCCGGAAATGCTCTCCAAATCCTGTTCCGAAGGAATAAAACGTACTGGAGCCTCTATGTGTTCCAACTGATGAGGTAGTCCCAAAGCTTCCAATCTTCCAGCATAAAATGCTTTATTGGGAAAAAAAGCCACTCCCGGATGCATACGCCCCTGACGGCAAAGCATATCTATCGCTTTAGGAGATTCTTCTTTTAAACGAAAACGATAAAGCCGCTCAAACAGAGAATCTTTTAAATTAAAAAGTCCGACTTTCCTCAGTCCCTCATCATGCACTTCAGAATGTCCGCTATTCTGCAAAATAACGGCAGGTAACTGTTTATGATCACCTATCAGAATAAATTTACCGACTGCATTTCTTTCATCGGCAAACTTGGCACACAGAATACCCAACAATTGGGGTTCCAATATTTGGGTAGCCTCATCCACTATGGCTACATCAAAACGTTTTAATTTAAAAAGTTCAGCCTTAGCCGCAATAGAGGCCACGGTTCCAACATACACTCTGCAATCTGTCATACGGGTATTCACCTCCCGCCTGCTGTTACATTCCGCCAATATATTCTCCAACAGATGTCCTCTAAAACGTACATCACAGGAAAGTTCACTTCCCACCCGTATATAATCTATACCGGAGGTTATAGAAGAAAGTGACTGACATATTTCATCCACAGCCCGGTTGGTATAAGCTAGTAACAATATCTGCATAGATGATGTTGCATAAAAATGTTCCACCATTCTACGCAACGCTCTTGAAGTCTTTCCTGTTCCGGGAGGTCCCACCAGAAGAAAGTAATCACGGGCCGCTTGCGCTTTCAACGCCACTCTCTCAAAATCATCACCGGCCTGCGCTATAGCTCCATCAAAAGACGAATCAAAGCGGGGGGAACGTTGTCCCAGCAACAACTCCCGTCTTTCCGTATTCGCATCCAGAAAAGCAGAAAGTCCCAAATACATACTGCGAAATGTAGTATCCATCGTATCATGTTCTACAGCATAACGGCTGTCCGGAGGAAAGACCGAAACATTACGCTGTGTGGCACGTAGCCGAATACGCAATTCTGTATCTGTAATCTGCTCGATGTTACCCTTAAAAACCATTTTATTGGTCACATTATCCGAATCATGATTACGCTCATACAATACAACCACATCTCCTGTACGGAAATTAGGAAGAAACATTTCGTCATATTGCGGAATGGACAAGAGTATATAAGCCTTATGAACCTGTGACGCCTTATTCTCAATGATCTGCAAATCATATAATATTTCCCCTGCCTCACGTTTCTCATCCAGTGTACTCAGCCAAAGAGCTGAAGCCCCTGCACGTCCTTCATAATCCACATCCCCCGATTTGGAAGTATAAAGTTCTTTTGTAATGAAATTATAAAGCGTATAGAAATAGGCCTGCTCCAAAGGTTCCAATGCCGACAGTTTTTCTCGGAAACGTGAGATAGAAGGCTTCAGATACTGTTCCCAGAATTTTCCACGCAACTTTCTTTCATTCATTACCTCCGGATTAATTTGCGCTAACAAATTTCGTGTAAAATCAGAATGATTATGGAATTGTACCCCATACTCGGCAGCAACAATACGGTTGCGCAGATTGATAACCCGCCTTACCTGAGCCCACGATGCTCTGGCAGGGTATAATAAAGGATAACGGGTATAAAGCAAATAGGGATGCATACGCCGCCGATCCTGTCCCATGCTGTATTCCAGTACCGCCATATATAGCAGCATCTGAACCTTGTTGTTTTCCTTGGGTTCCACTTTTCCCTGTATGGAGAATTCATCTGCTTTTCCCGATTTCATTTCGATAAAACTGCTCATATCCCGCTGCATATAGTCCAAACGTCCCTGAATACCCAATGCCTCACAAATATAAGACGGTTCCAGAACAGCATCCTTTTTATCCAAGTTATAACCAGGTTCCAGAAAAGTATGCTGCACGATATCCCGTATATGCTCAAAGTGCATCCGGCAATCCTTGGCAAACTCTTTCTCTTTGGACGGGTCACGAAGTTCGGCACAAGCAGCCAGTTCGATGGGATACTGCCGGAACGCCTTCTTCATACAGTCTATATAGTCCGGTTCCTCCTCACCTGCATGTATCCATTCATCCAGAAAAAGATTGGCTATATTTCCCAGCAGCAAAGGCCGGGCGTTATCAATCGGAACCAACCGGCTTAAAAAGTAATTTGCCGGATGGCTGCCATAATCCTTGTAGCATTCTGCCAGTGAACTGATATCTATTAGATAATCCGGCTCCAATACGATAAAAGAAGGGGTATAAATTCCTTCCCTATCTACAAAAACATCCAAAAGATTAAGCTGGGCATATCGCCAAAGTTCCTTTATAGTTTCTTCAAATTCATGGTTTATACCGGGTTTATTATAAACAACCCGAATAGGTTCATCAGCTATTATATCTACAGGATGTACATACAGATAGGTATCATCGGCATAATCAAAGCATACCCGTATACGACGGATGTATTCCTTCTTTTCTTTTTTCCCTAAAGATGTTATTTCTTGTTTAGGAAGAACCGAGAATAATTTCAAAGGAATATCTTGTGCAAACATCTTCCTATACGCAAAAGCCACTGCACGTAAATCACGTAGAAACTCTTCTTTGGCAGGAAACTTACGATGATTCAAAATATCATTGGAAGTCAAACGAAATGTATGTAACTGGTTCTGCTCTTTTATATCCAGTTCATATTGAGTGGCTACATAATTAATACGGGCGGCCAAATCAGTGGTCTGCAAACTATTCCCTTGTATCCGTTCACGCACCACACGCTCCAATGATTCACGCAATTGTCTGTAACGGCGTTCTAATGGCTGGTTCTCATCTATATAAAGCCTGTATAATTCTTCGTAATACTCTGCTATTTCTTCATTCATGCCGTAAAGATACACAATTTATCATTTATAGAATACCGGCATAATAATAGGATGGGTTTCCCATTTGCGGGTCATCGGATTAAATTCCCTCTCTGCCCCCGCTTCAATACCGAAACTATCCGATATTTTGAATTCCAAAGTACCTCCGTATGAATTTTGATTCATAAAAAGCTGAGAGGCTGGAGTCATGCCGTATCCATTATACACAGAATATGTGCCGAACATATTAATTTTCATCCTGTCATTAATGCGAAAAGACAATTTTCCCTTACCACCGAAATCATTAAAGCGGACTCCATATACATTGTATTTAGCAGCATATACTCCTCCTGTCACGGTTATAAAATCATTGAGCCGCTGGGTATACATCACCCCGACATTGCGTGCCTCGCCTATAGAAGGCAATCCTTGAAATGAATGATAACCACTCAGAATCCCTGTATTATTAATCTGATAAGCACGTCCATCTATATAATCATGGCCGAAAGGATTCCCGGAAAAAGTATAGGGAGATATTTTAGGCATTTCTTCACGAGGAGTTAAATCAAATTTTGGCATCCGCAGCGTATCAGATAAAACGGGAGGTGTCAATGTAGGAGGTTCGTTTATAAAATCCATACTTTTATCAACCTCATTCATCTCATTGATAAATTCATTGATTTTATCTTGTCGGATGATGAGCGTATCCTTGTCATTTTCAGCTTGTGCCAGACCATACAAGGAAAGAATGCAAAAGAATAAGAAAAAGCCAATGCGTTTCATTTGTAAATGTGTTTTTTCAAAATTACAATTTCCGCATTGACTTTTCCCGTTTCATTAAGACTTAATAAGACTTTTTGGCTGTATTCCTCAAAACACTATTGATTTACCATGGGAAGTTCGAACCATTTGGTAGAAATATAATTCTTATTTGAATCTACAGCAATCAATACCTGATCATTATCTCGGTTATAACTGCCATCATAGATAAAAGGAGTAATTTTACTATCAAATTCCCCTATAAAAGAAAGTTTTCCATCCTTAGGGCTATACCACCATACTTTCTTTTTTGCGCCACTGATTTTAGTCAAGTCAACAGACATCGGGTTTCCGGAATAATTGTATACTAACAAATAATCCTTTCCGCGAGTAGCAATGGCTCTATCATAACGATTCCCATTCGTACCGGCAATCACACTTTGATCTGGTACACGTTCAAAATAAGGGAAAGTTAACATCAGATTCTTCAGATATTTCATCTGATTGAAGCCGGGATCCTGCATCGCCTTATACCAAGGTTTCTCTATTCCATCAGCCCCATATCCACCCGGTGTACCCGGTTTCAAGAACTGCATGATATTGTTATGTCCGTACGTATGTCCGCAAGAACCCGCAAAAACAGACCAATACCCATAGCGTCTTACATCACAGTCACGCCAGAGTGGCTGGGCAGGATCATGCAATCCCTGAGGAATACCTTCATAACTGGGTTCTGCATCCAAAACAGGCTTCAATGGAGTCATAGACAAAGCATCTTCTACATAGCGCCAATTGTCCTCCTCCAATCCGGTTACAGAAGTATCACCATCTCCTTTTTTCTGACCATAGCGTCTGTGCCCACTTTGGAACATATTCATATCCATCCACTCCTTATTATTCAGATGTGCAGCACTAGATGTACGGCCAAACGGATGAAAAGTCATTATATGATTCTTGTCCACAGCAAGAATGCTGTTTGCCAAGGCTTCCCAAATCTCGGTATCCCGGTCGGCGTATGTATCTCCACCGATTACCCAAATGATATTAGGAGCATCTTTATATCGTTCACCTAAAAATTTACCATACGCCTTGGCCTCTTCGACATTCATCTTTCCGGAGCGTACCAAACCTCCCCAAATACATACCATCGCTATATAAATACCGTTCTGCTCAGCTTTCTGAATAATATAGTCCATGTGGTCCCAATATCCATAAACTCCTTTTCTGTCTATATTCTTAAAGTTAAAGCCATCTATCATGGAATACTGACCATAGAAATTCATAGCAGGGACTCCATTTATAGTCTGTACTTGTACCACATTAAATCCTGCCTGACGACAATGTTCCAGATAATAAGCAACTTCATCCCTGTTCAGTTTCTCGGGCAACAGCCATCCTGTATCCCCCAACCAGAAAAAAGGAGTTCCGTCCGCATTCATCAGATAACGATTTTCTTTACTTACTTTCAGTCGTCCATGGCTCCAAGGTTTATAGATCCCGGACTTTCCTTGGGCTGACGCCGAAGTCAATTCTCCCCCCAACAAAAGGAGAAGAACAAATAATACCAGATTCTTGTTTTTCATTTGCGCATTTATCATATAAATTTCAAAGCCCAAAGTAACTTATTCAAGTAAACAATTCAGGGTAATAACTAGTCTTTTTGAGGGAATCTTTTAGCTTCCTCCGCTTTCAGGTTCAGCAAAACTGATTCAGGAACTTTTATAATAGTACCATGCTTATGTCCTTGCGGAATAGAAATCTGATTGTCTATAGGAGTAAAGGTCTTAAAATCCTTTGTCGCTACGGCTCCAAACCGACCTTCCCGATAAACATCAAAATAAATCAACCATTCATCACCTACTTTCACGGCACACGGTCCCTCGGAATAAGTCGGTGCAAATTTCGTTGACGGACTAGTATAAGGCCCTTCCGCCGATGGTCCGGACACACAGAACAGATCACTGTAACCAGGCTTACGATTGTCTTTTATAATTAATACATAGTCATTTTTATCACGCTTTACTATAAATCCGTCAATAGAATTAAATCCGGGATCATAAAATGCCTTTGCCGGAGCAAACGTTTGGAAATCCTTGGTCGTGGTATAATAGGCACGGTGACTTTTATTAGCTCCCAAACTATCGGCTGCCGTATATCTCTCTACTGGAATGGCAGAGGACCAGGCAACGATGAACTGTCCCTTTTCATCATCATAGAAAACTTCCGGTGCCCACACATTGTTAGTCAAAGAGTCTTTCATCACTTTGATTTCACGTTGTTCGCTCCAATGAATCAAGTCTTTAGAACTGGCATAACCAAATCCTTGTTCCCCATTCCAACTGATGGTCCACACCAAATGAAAGGTTCCATCCGGACCTTGGGTAATGGACGGATCACGCATCATCGAATTGGGAGCATATTTCTGTTCTTCGGTCTGTTTAGTGAAATAATTATAATAAGGGGTCTTGTTTCCTATTTCCGGTTTCAGCCATGAACCTGCAATACTATCCCAATGATAACCGTCATAGCTGTAAAGATAATGTAACCCGTCCAATGCCGGCTCACGATGAGAAGTGAAGATATAGACTTCCTTGTCAGGTTTTGTACAAGTAGTAAAAGCCAATAAGGCAAATACGAAAGAAAAAAATAATTTCATAGCATGCTGTTTTATGATGAATAAACCTTTTCCAACAGGACGAAACAACAAGTATTTTGTACTCTATACTTCTTAAAGTATCAATCCAAATCAATAATAAATATCCATCATATAACAAGATGTATCTCGAGACATAAAATACGAATTATATCCCGAGATAATCCTACATAGAATAATTATAAGAATTACCCTTTAGTCTCCAAATAAACCAGCTGCGTCTGCAAATACTCTTCCAGACCATGTTTACCATCCGCGCCACCGATACCAGATTTACGCCATCCGGCATGGAATCCCTGCATAGCTTCAAAATTCTCACGATTCACATAAGTTTCACCAAATTTCAACGCACGAATCAATTTAAATGCCATATCCAGATTCTGAGTATAAATAGAAGAAGTCAGCCCATATTCACAATCATTAGCCCAAGCAATGGCGTCTTCCACCTCTGTAAACTCAACAACCGGAAGTACCGGTCCAAAAGTTTCTTCCTGAATAATATCCATCTTTTGGGTACAATTAATCAAAATCGTCGGTTCAAAGAAATATCCTTTAGTACCGATACGATGACCACCGCATAGCAACTCAGCTCCCTGCTCAATAGCTTTTTTCACTTTCTCTTCTACTGATTTCAGTGCTTTGGCATCAATCAACGGACCCATATCGAGGTCTGTATACTGATTCGGATCCCCCACTTTCACCTGCTTGAATCCTGCCAACAGTTTCTCAAGGAAAGCCTCTTTTACACTAGAATGTACATACACACGCTCACAACAATTACATACCTGTCCTGTATTAATAACACGCGAAGCAATAATGGATTTTACAGCTAAATCCAAATCTGCATCCGGCATTACAATACCGGGAGCCTTCCCTCCCAATTCCAAAGAAACCTTCGTCACATTGGCAGAAGCGGCTGCCATGGTTTGTATTCCAGCCTCCACACTTCCGGTCAGACTAACCATACCTACTTTAGGGTTAGCAGCCAGTTCATGTCCTATCACCGAACCACGACCGTTTACTAGATTGAATACACCTTTAGGCAACCCAACTTCATCTACAATCTGTGCGAAAACATATGCATTTTCCGGTGTCAGCTGACTCGGCTTTACCACAATTGTATTCCCCGTCAACAGAGCAGGAGCGGCCTTACGGGCAATCAAGAAAAAAGGAAAATTCCAAGGCAGGATGCCTGTTGTCACCCCAATAGGTTTCTTAAAGACAAATATATTTTCGTGAGGACGGTCACTAGGAATGATTTCCCCTTCATAACGACGGGCCCATCCGGCTATATAATCAAGATAATCAGCCGTAAATAACACCTCTACATTAGCTAATCCTCTTGTTTTTCCACCCTCCCGGATGATAATATCAGTCAATTCCTGTTCCCGCTTTCGGATACCTTGTGCAATCCGAGTTAAATAGCCGGCGCGTTCAATAGAAGTAAGACTTTCCCAAGAAAGCTGTGCCTTTACGGCGGCATTTATAGCTGCGCGTGCATCTTCCGGTGTGCCATCAGGCATTTTAGATATCACTTCTTCCGTAGAAGGGTTCAATACATCAATCCACTTATCGGATTGGTTTTCGATGAATCGTCCATCGATGTACATCTTTAGTTCTTTCATGGTCTTAAATTTAAAATGAGTATCTTAATTTCTTTCAATCTGAAATATTCAAGCAGTATTTTACAAATATATCGTTATTTATAAAGCCCCAAAATGTATTTTTGTTCATTAACATGGAAATTTATACACTTTAAGCTTTTTAAGAAACGAACTGATATTTACCGCCCGATTATACAATAAAGGTTGCCCACTCTATATTTCTTTCTCTTTTCCACGCAGATAAACAGAAGGAGACACGCCATAGTGTGTCTTGAAACAACGGCTAAAATAAAGCGGATCACTGATACCTACTTTATAAGAAACTTCGCTCACATTATAATTACCTTCCAACAATAATTCCGCCGCTTTCTTCAGACGAATAATACGGAAATATTCATTAGGAGTATGCCCTGTCAAACCACGAACTTTTTTAGAGAATACAGTACGCCCCAATTTCATCCGGGCAGCAAAGTCTTCCATCGTAAATTCCGAATTTCCCAACTCCTGCTCTATAATAGCTTGCAATTTATCAAGGAACTGTTTATCTTTATCAGAAGTATAAATAGCCGGTCGCTCTATACTGGGATCATTCACATATTTCTCACGTAACTTTTCACGCTGGTCAATCAATTGAACCATCCGTGCCAAAAGCAATTTTAAGCTGAACGGTTTGGTTACATACGCATCCGCCCCACTTTCTACTCCTTCCAATTTATTTTCGGTAGTTCCCATTGCTGTCAGCAGAATGATCGGAATATGACTGGTACTAAATTCATTTTTTAACTTACGGGTTACTTCATACCCATTCATTCCCGGCATTAGGACATCACATATTATCAGATCAGCATCATAAGTCCGTGCACGTTCAAAACCCGCCACACCATCAGCCTCGGCTACCACCTCAAAATAAACAGATATTTCTTTCTTCAAAAATTCACGAATATCAGTATCATCTTCAATGATCAATATCTTTTTCTTGTTTAAAGGAGCCGCCATCTGTTCTTCTTTTACGAGACGGCACGGAATGCCTTCGTCTGTATGATCCGTTTCTTCCATTAAGGCTGTAGAGATCAAAAAATCTTTTGACTCATATACAGAACTATCCAATGGCAAAGTGACTGTAAAAACAGAACCCTGTCCTTCATTCTCCGCATATTCAATGCTTCCTTTATGCACATTTACAAGTTCGTGAGTCAAATGCAACCCGATTCCCATACTATCACCAGAGAAACTACTTTGCATAAATCGAGAAAAAAGTTGCCCGCGTTTCTCCAAAGGAATACCAATACCGGTGTCTGACACGGAAATGATCAATTTTTTTGTTTCTTCTTCCACATCTACCGAACAAACTATTTTCCCGCCCTCCGGTGTGTACTTAAATGCATTGGACAGAAGATTATAGACTATCTTATCCAGTTTACCTTTATCAACAAACATAGGATAAGAACTGACAGAAGGAATAAATTTAAATTCCATTTCTTTAGATTCCGCCGTTTCCCTAAAACTCAGAAATATATCGTAAAGAAAAACGATAACATCTGTTTCTTCTAATGAAAGAACCAGTTTATTATTCTGCATTTTTCTGAATTCCAGCAATTGATTGATTAATCTGAGCATCCGCTGCGTGCTTCTATCCATCACTTTTATAGGATAAGCCAATTCTTTAGAACCCCTACCCATAGCCTCTATTTTTTCCAAGGCTCCTTGGATCAACGTCAACGGGGTACGAAACTCATGAGAGATATTGGTAAAAAAGACCAACTTATATTCTGTCAACTGTTTTTCTAATTGAATACGATTCCGCAAGATAGCAAACTTATGGATTAGTCTGAATGTCATATACATTGCCATACAAATCAGCATTATATAAATGGCAAAGGCCCAACCTGTTTTCCAAAAAGGCGGAGTAATAACAATCTGTAATACGGTTTCATCTTCCCCCCATACACCGGAAGCACTGGATGCTTTTACATGTAACTGATAAGTACCCGGCAACAAATTTTTATAAGCTGCAAAATTCAAGGAGGAAGGGACTCCCCAATCTTTATCGTATGGAATTAACTTATAAATATACTTGGCATCATTTGCCATAGAATAGTCAAAAGTAGAGAAATCTATACTGAATGAATTCTGATAATATTTCAATTCTATTCTATTTGTATAACTTAATGCCTCTGTCAAAGGAGAATCAATATCCCCGGGACGAACAGAAATTCCATTTATTTTTAAATCAGTGAGAACCACCGGAGAAACGACATGCTGTGGCATGACTTTTTCAGGATCGACCACAACCAAACCATGATTCGTTCCAAACAGCAAATGTCCGTTTTTCATAACACAGGCACTACTCTCCAAATAGACATTGCCGGGCATTATCGCTGAAAAAAAGAAACTATCAAAAACCTCCGTATCCGGATCAAACCGGGACATTCCATATTCGGTACCCAGCCAGATTTTTCCATCTCTATCCTCCACTATAGACTGGACTACATTATTTACCAACCCGTCATCCTCATCATAATGCCGGAATTCCAACTGATCATAAGTTTGTCTTGACTGGCAGACAGAAAAGCCTTTACCGGTGGTTCCAATCCACATACGACCTTTGCTGTCACAAAAAATATTACGAATTTCATTGCTACGTATTTTCCCATTATCCAAATTATAAACGTAATACTGCCGCGAATCATTCAACAAAGAATCCGGATGGAATACATAAATACCATTATTGGTTCCTACCCACATCCAATGATTCCTATCAGCAGTAATAGTACGAACCTCTTGCTCTCCAAAACTCCCCTTCAAAAAATGACGAAACACAAAATCGTTTTTCTGATAAACAGCCAAATCGAGTCCTCCCCCGAAAGTTCCAATCCACATTCTATCCCGGTAGTCCCTATAGATATCATAAATATGATTATGTGCAAGTGAATTCACATCATCAGCCCGATGCACATACCATCTATCGCCTATACATAATCCATTCCCACGGGTTCCCATCCATACTTGCCCTTTGTCATCCTCTTTGAGAGCAAAGACACTAAGATGATAATAATTTCTTTGCAATAAATTCAAGTGACAGTCATAAGCAAACAATCCCCCCCGACGATTTCCTACCCGCACATCCCCATTCTCCATACACGTAACCATACGTATGGTATTGGAACGATCCACCAATTTCTCATTTTCAGGATAAATATAAGTTGCCCCATCATTTAATACTGACAATAAAGCTATGCCGGAATATTCTGATCCCAACCAGATATTACCGGTTCTGTCGCCCATAGCATATAAAAGAAAATCAGAATTCACCCGATTAAACTCATCCACATGATACGAGTAATGGGTCATCTCCTCCTTTTGAGAATCATAAACAAACAAACCATTACCATAGGTAGAAATCCATATCAGTCCACGTGGAACATCTTGTATGATATGATAACGTTCATCCCCTATCAACTTAACTTTTTCATCAGACATTAATCTAAAAATCCGGACGGCACGTGTCCGGACATCAATATAATGTACAAGACCAGTGCCATTGGAAATCCACAGATTATTCAAATTATCCTTTTCACATTTTCCTAAACGAATATCAAGCGATGAATCATGAATCAATCTTTTCTCAGACATACTAAACACCTCTCCACCCTCAGGAGTAAAAAACACCCAATCGTTCTGTAAACGACAGGACTCATAGGTATTAAAAGCAGAAAGTTTCCACGGCAACCGGGCTGTCAAAAACAAATTCTTACCTGAAGACTTTTCATAAATACCTCCATCAGAGGTTACAAAAAAAATCTTGTGACGAAAAGACATCGCCCCTACAAAAGACAAACTATCTTGAACTACCTGGGTATATCCCTCTTCTGTCACCTGAAACAGCCCAAGCTGAGTACAAATCCAAATCACTCCCTGTTCATCCTCATAAACGGAATTCACTGCATTAGTTGATAATTTCCCATTTTCCTTTGTAAAAGATACAGAAGAGTGAATTCCATCCTTACAGACTATTTTACGACATCCACTCTGATGATGCCACAGCCAAATATCCCCGACAGCAGTTTCCAATATTTTATTGTAAGGCCGTCTATATTCCCCACACCCCGTAAAATCAACAAAACAATCATGTTTCAAATCGTAACAACTCATTAATTCCGGAGCAGTGATAAACCATAAGAAACCATTTCGATCTTCTTGTATCTTCTTTACATGATGATTTGCCAAAGAAATTTTATCGCCTGATTCCGGACGGAATGTCACAAATGAATGGCCATCATAGCGGCTCAGCCCATCTAATGTACCCATCCAAATAAACCCTTTGCTGTCTTGAAACAGATAACGTACCGAATTATTCGCCAATCCGTCACTAGTCGTGATAAAAGTAGGATGTACATCTACCGATGCATGCATTTCCCAACCTATACACCCAAAAACAACCCATAACAGACAAATATATGTTTTCATACAATTTCAATCAGATTCATACCAGGCATTTAAATATATGACGTACATCATTTTCCCGACATACGCCATATTAGCAAAGATAGTAAAAATAAACGGATGTGCCCTATCAACAAAAGAAAAATCATCTATTCATAGTTTTCCAGTTTCCATTCATCTTTCCACTCTATCATCGGTATGCCATCCTTCACCACAATTGGCAGAAATACATAAGTAGCCTTATATACATCTTGATTAGGATTAACAAGCGTATAAAATCTGTCGGCCACTTTAGGAGTTGCAAAATCCTTTGGATAAGGACGGTGATCCTTGTACCGGGTCAAGAAAGACTGCCAGTCTTTCTTGGGTATATCCGTTTTATTAGTATGCGGTAGCCAACGATCGGCCATAGCCACATAAAGATCCTTTCCCGGAATCTTTATCACACTTGTAATCTGCGAGCAAAAAGAATGTGCATACTCATCACCTATGTGTGGATTCCCTAACACCGTATATTCACCATGATAATCATCGAATACCGCTACTTCCGAAGGGTTGGGAGTATAACTAGTTGTCCCTGATGTATAAATATAATGTTTACCATCCATTACAAAATGTGCTGCCGCCTCACGTGTAAACGGTGGAACCTTTCCAACAAAATGTTCTGAATACCGGCCATTTACATTTGTATAATCATCAGAAAGTTCAGCACATATCTGCTCCCAATGAGGACGCTCAAACCAAACATAACCTTTTCCTGTATCGGGATCAGCATACATGTCAAAATCCCCCACAGCAAAGCCATTAGGTTTCAGATTGCGGACAAAATGATAGGGTCCCATAAAATGTTCAGCTTCTAGAATAACAAAATGCCCATCATTACTTTGTGATTTCAGCCAGCATACATACCTGCCTGTTTTGGCACAATAAAGAATATGCGGGCGTTCCAATTTCTGACAATGATGCAAAGGTGAATGTGGATCAGTAGCAGGTTCAATTATCCTCCCCTCATCTTTCCAATTGTAAAAATCAGTAGATGAGTAACAACGTACTCCGCCAAACATCCGATTGGTACCAAACAGAGTATGAGTTTTATCCTCACCATACCAATAATATTTGCCTTCACGAAAAGTCACTTGAAACCCATGGGCCTGAATAGGTTTTCCTTCAGTATCAAGCCACACTTCACCAGGACGAATGGACTGATAATTTACTGGGACAAGAGGATATGTCTGCACATTTAAATAGCGACATTCTCCTCCCGTTTTTTCTATCTTCACCGAACTACCTGTAGTTACATTGCTGAACCCAAAGAAAGAGGCGTAATCACAATTATCAATACGCATTACTGTATCACAACTCTCTATTCTTACATCCTTCATTGAGAATTTTGTGGCATCGCATATTTTGCCAATCCGATCACAATGTGCTTTGACATTGCCGAAAAAAAAGTTCTTCACCGGCTTCTCCGGTAATGCAGACACATCCACCAATGTGCTACATCCGGTGATCTCCACATCGTGAATGGAAATATTAGCAAACCACGGTGTAAGTGGAGTTATCTCACGGGCCGGATAACGCTGTGCCAACTCACCTACCCAGCGGGCAGAACCAAGCATATCGCAATACAAAGCCTGTCTTTTCACATTAGCCCGCACCCGTTCCACATATATATTCTCCACAAAACCTCCTCGTGGACGACGAGTTTTAAAACGGAAAGCCTGGTCTGTTCCCTCAAAAACACAATCGTACATATATACATTTCTCACTCCACCGGCAATCTCAGTACCACACACAATACCGCCTGCTCCCCTCAGTGCTATACTTTTACGTATAACGACATTACTAGTGGGACGATTCACTTTCAATCCATCCTTACCCCGCCCGGACTTCATGGTGTAACAATCGTCCTGACAATCGAGCGAACAGTATTCTATCAGTACATCATTACTTGAATCAATATCAATACCATCCGTACGTCCATGTCCGAAACTGTTCACTGTAATCCCCCGAATTAAAATATGTTCACAATATTGTGGTACAATATTCCAATACAGTCCCCGTTCAAATGTAACACCTTCCACAAAGACATTCTTACAATTGATAGGGGCAAATGTCTTAGGCAAAAAGACTCCTTCACCATTCTTTCCATCATAAATACGGTCGGCAAGCGGTTTTCTTATCACCTTGTCACTAGACATACTTTCATTACACTTGTATATCTCGCAACTGGTAGGCGGTCCAACTACTTTTCCCTTTCCAGTCAATGCAATATTCTCCTGTCCATCAGCATACAAACAAGCTCCAAGAGAGTAAAGCTCCACCCCCTCATCCCGTGTAAAAACAGCCGGAAGATAATCTATTATATTACCACTGAAACGTAATTCCGCTCCTTCCGAAAGATGCAAATTTACATTACTCTTCAAGATAAGGCGTCCTGTCCGCCATACACCGGGAGGAACTACCACCGTTCCACCACCTCGGCAACTCATACTATCAATAGCCTCCTGAATCGGTTTAGTGGACATACCTTCCTGTTCCATCCTTACCAATATGGTAGATTCGGGAAAAACAGGCCTTTCAAACAAAGGCATAACAAACGGTGATTCAACAGGTTCTATAGTATCGGGCATATTCTGAGGCCCAACTTCACCTATTGTCAGCAACGCTATGCCACAAATAATACTTGTTAATGACATAAACTTAATTATTTAATTAATACATTGTAAAAAGCGACGTACCAACCACACTTCACCTGTAATTCCAGAAGGAACCAATCCGTCTGTCGATTTGGCTATTTCGGGATAGGAATAAGTCAGTCGTTTGGATTCAGGCAACGAAGCGTCACCAATCATTCTGTTCATCAACGAGTTTACGACTTCTATTTCCAACTTATTCTCACCATTTTTCACGAAAGGAGTCAGATTTGCCTCCCACGGAGTACACCAAACAGTTGAAACTTCTTGTCCATTCAACCAAACCCGTCCTATAGAATTCAAGCTGTCAAAACGAAGAATTATTTCTTCATTTGCCGCAGCCTTTCCTAAATTGATTTTTTTACGATAAACGGCTGTACCCGAATAATAGCGAATACCTGAATCGGCATGTTTCGTCCAATCCGTTAACACTGGGAAGACCACTTCTCCAGGTCCTCCCCATCGTGGATCAAAATAAACCTGCCAATCTCCCTTTATAGCTTCCAACCGCTCGTTCTCACGGGTTGGTTTCAACATTAGTTCTTCTTGACTGTCATCAGAAACCACAATGAAACCCGATTCACCGGGAAGCAATGTAATGTTAACATGTAATCCTTCCGCTACCAAACGAGCCTGTAACCTATATCGTTTACCAGTTACAGGATCCCAATAAGAAGCATTCGATAAAGAGGTACGCAGAACCACCTCATCTTTAAATGATCGCTGACTATGATTATCAACAAAATAAACATCAGCATCCGCCAAACGCCTATGAGCAAAATAGACCTTATCTGTCGGAGTATTCCCGCTTACAATACCCATATCCGGACGAATACCTGCTTGACGCAAAGCCTCCGCCAATGACATCCCCCAATACAGCGTTCCTTTTCCTACAGACCGTTTACCCGAAACAACGTCTTCCTTCCCCCACAATTGATCAACAATCTTTTTATACTCAACAAAATCCACCTTATCTTTAAGAGAAGCAGAGCTATCGGGACGGGGAGCATAAACCACTCCTCCTTGTTCAATCAACTGGGCAATATGACGCAATACGTGTAAAGGCATATCATTATTACGCTGCACAACCAACATTTTATAGCACATGCCATCAGGTAATGCAATCTTGCTTCCATGAGTAGACATACGAGTTGTCAAAGCTTCTGATGTGCACACATCCCAATCATAACCTTCCGGTATTTCGGGAAGGCGATAAGTCAGCAGTTTCACCGGTGGATTTTGTCCTACATAAATACAAAGATCCACCACAGGCATTCCTTTCCGCATCAATCCGGCACAACGCGCCTGATAATCCCAAAAAGGACGGCTATACTCCCAATAAGTATTATTCCGATTCAGACAATAGTGACGTCCTCCTCCTGTACTGCCGGGATATTTATCCAACCAAGGCTGATAAGCAGAAGCACACACAACAAATTCATTAACCTGAGCCGCATAAGCAAAATCAGCAAGATTCTTTAATTCTGCCAAAGATTGGCTGAACTTAGCATCAGTATATGCCTCAGCCGAAGCAATACGTTTTCCATAAATATGCGCTGCCGAAGAAGCTTCCTTTATATCATAACTGCCATGTATATGCTTTGCCCAAAATTCTCCTTGCGGTTTCTGAACACGTCCTTTCGCTTGCAGATTATCAGCCACAAGACTTAGCCCGTTACCAGTTGCCTGTGCTGTAAAATCCACACCAGCCTTATTACATAAGGTCTGGAGAGTTCCAAAATAATTATCAGAAATAACATCAGCAACAGTACGACGCAAGTCATAAAGGAAAGCATCAGTCTCAGTAACCGAGCCCACAATATATCCCATCATGGCAGGTAGATATGAAAAAAGATCATACCCCTTACGACGCAGGAATTCTTGTTCAAATCCCGGAGTCCAATTCTGAGCCCCCGCTTCATGACTATCCATAATTACTCCATCAGGCTTCACATTGATAGCGGAAAGCGTATCAATCATCCTCGCAGCATAATTATTCCATTGTGTAGTCACTGCTTCTACAGACATCTTATCACACTCCAAACCTTTCAAGTTCGCACGGCCATGCTTAGACGGCCCACCTGTTGACTCATGTGCAAAGCGCATAATCACCCAATCACCTTCAGGAACATCCCATTCCAGTCTTCCGTCCGTTCCCATCTTTGAAGTTAAGTCAACAATAGTTTTCAGATCAATAATCTCCTCATCCGTATAAGCCGGAGTCAGGTTTTTCAAAATATATTCGGAATAAAAGCCCGCACGCTCTTCCCACTGGTCTATACGGGCACGAGACGATAATGTGACATTGCCCAAAGCCATTTCAGGACGTTGATCTCCGGCAAGACACCAATCATGTAAATTCAAACGAAAGTACCGTCCGGTCACTGCCGGAAAAGAAACTGTTTTCTGATCCCATCGAGAAGCAGCAGCTTGATAAATGGGTTTTAAATCGCACACCTTACTATAATTTATGCCGTCATCCGAAACCTCCAACTGCCCCAAAGGTGGCTGTTTTACATAACTCGATCCATAAAATTCATCAGCAGGAGCTCCCGGAACATTCATGGCACCGGTAGATGCCTTACTCCGCTTGCTTACCCGATAAGTAATAGAACGAGCTGTGAAAGAAGTTTCAAAATCCAGATTTATATAAACAGACTTGCCAGGTTGCTGGGGAGGTATAGTCGTCAATCTGCTTTTTTTACAAAAGAAATCTTCAGCGGAAACTCCCGGCAAATTACATGTTACCTTTGGACGCTGACTATTATTTGTCATCCATTGATTTTGAGGAACAGGAAACGCCAATACTGCAATATCCCAAAACTCATCATCACCCGGTGCTGGTAATACCGCAGCAAACTGTTGTTTTCCTCTAATAATAGTATCACTCGCTGTCAGACGTTGCATACTTAAAGCTTTTGTAATCCAAGGTCCTCCCGCCACATATCCATTCGAAAGATTTATTTCAAAAGAAAGTCCGACACGCTTTGCCTCAGATGCTGCAAACTTCAACATTTCCCACCATTCAACAGAAAAAGCGGGTAGTGCATGCTCTCCTTTTCCATGCACCTGATCGTAATAAACCACTCCTCCTACACCGGCACGCTTATATGCCTCCAAATCTGCAGTAATTCCTTCACGAGTCGTTTCTGTCTCACCATGAAACCACCAAACCTTAGTACGTGCAGAATCTGCCGGATTGGAAAATTCATCCCACGCTTCTTTGATGGTTGCCGAGTCTGCTACATCCGGACGAAATGGAGAACATGCAGAATATCCTAGTGTAAGGATACTACCCATTACAATCCTCCTTAACACTTTTATAGATTGTCTTTTATTCATTGTTTCTATTTTTATTTATTTTCACAAATTAATTCACAACAATGCTCTAAGAAACCATTAGAATAGAAAAAAATTAAATATTATAGTTCACCACAACAATATTACTCTTTAAAAAGACAACGACTATCTATCACAGACAATCGTTATCACATACATTGCTCACCTTAGTTTAACTTAATACCTTAAAAATCTATTTAAGCGGATATCTTGGATCCGATATGTTATCCGGATTTTGCTCTAATGCAGGATTAGAATCCAAAGACGTTTGAGGAATCTTCCATAAAAATGTTTTTTGGGGCACGAACTGTAATTTTTGGCAATTAAAATACCCATTCTCATACATATAGGTTTTATATTCATAAACGTTTTTTCCCAAACGATCTGTACGTAATTCGTCAAAATATAAATAACCTTCACCAACCAACTCCCATGTACGTTCCTGATAGATTGCATCATCAAACTCCTCTTTTGAGAGTCCCGGTGTTACAGGAATCGATAAGGAACGCTGATGTACTTTATTTAACTTCTCATACGCATCAGATGTAGGACCATTCAGATAATTTTCCACTTCAGCATAATTCAATAGTACATCTGAATAACGGATTGCAATTAAATTTGCTTTCGAACCTCCTGTTTCATAGCAAGACTTAGTCCGATCATAAAATTTCATATTTCCTGGAGCAGATGATGGCCATTTACCTTCGCCTTTACCTGAAAAGCCTTTATATTCAGGTTCAAAATAACGACGGGTATCTGTACCAGTTATGGTATATTCTGTTAGAAAACATTGCTTACGCACATCATCGTCTTGATAAGAAAGATAATCCTTATGTGAAATTGCCGAACGATGATACATTTTACCTCCTAAACTTTCATCTGTAACATTTATTCCAAAATTACAATGCAACGAACTCACTTGAGTAGGTCCGAATTGGACCTCCAACAAAGACTCTTTCGTATTTTTAGAAGCCTCCTCCACAAACCAATACCACAAAGATTTATAATCAGGTAATAGTTCATATTCACCAGAATTAATCACATCCCCCAATTGTTTTTTAGCTTCTTGAAAATAAACCGTATTATTATTATCCATGCAACCTCTAGTCAAATAGACATCACCCAACAACGCCTGGGCAGCCCCTTTACTTGCCTTATAATAAGAACCGCTTCCCCACTGTGAACGCGTCGGTAAATTTGCAATGCAATATTCCAGGTCTTGAATAATAAAATCATAAGTCTCATCTACTGTCTTCCGAGGAATTTCAAGACCATCCAATCCAACAGTATAAGATTCCGGTATAGCAAGTCCCCCATAAAGACGAAGCAAAACAAACATAGTATATGCACGAAAGAAACGAGCCTGTCCATAGATTTGATTTCTTTTTTCATCGGACATGTTCACTCCATCACCACGCCCAAGAACCACATTACATCGGTTAATCATCTCATATCCACTATCCCATATCTGAATGTTGTAGGTAGTAGCTTGATTTACCCCTTGCCAACAATTGAATGATATAACTCCATCCTTAGAAGCATGAGCCGGCATGGCATGTTCCGTCACAAGTTCCAAAATCATCAAAGTTTTATAATTACTAGCAAAATTACGAAAATCAGCATAAACTGAGTTCAAGGCACTTTCCAATTCTTCTTCCGACTTATAATAATTACCTGGATCAACAAAAGTATAAGGTGACTCAGTCAAACCCGTACAGCTAGAAAACAGAGCAACAATCACAAGCAGAGTTGCAACAACAGGCCGCCTACACGCAACCAACATTTTTTTGCGTAAATATATTGATTTCATATTCATTTATTATTTATTAATTAAAATTTCGCATTAACTCCAATATTCACAATTTTCACCCATGGATATTTAATATCACCATTTTCCGGATTATAGCCGCGCTGATTAGAGAAAGTGATGAAGTTCTGAAAATTCACTGTTGCACTCAAACTTTTGATACCTTTAATCCCTTTAATAGGATTCTTACCAAAATCATAACTTAAGGCTATACTTTTTACCACGAAATAGTTCCATCCGGAATTTATACGATCACTTTCATGAACATTGGAAGCTCCCGGTGCAGGATAGGTTCCTGACGGATTAGATTCACTCCACATTCGCTCATAAGCATATAACGAAGGCATACAAATCACGCTAGAATTTATCTGGTTCTCTGCTATTTGCAAATAAGACGTACCACCGACAAAATCATGGGCACCATTTCCTAATATATTCAAACTAAACTTCTTGTATTGTACATTCAAACCTATACCATAAATAAGTTTAGGATCTGTAGTGCCTATGTTTACTTGGTCTTTCGCAGTTATCTGATTATCACCATCCAAGTCCTTATACATTTCATCTCCCAATTTGGCCGTACCTTCAATTTTCCGATATTCTTTCAATTGTTCCTCTGTACGGATAATGCCATCAGAAAGAAGAGCATAACGGGAATTAAGAGATTCTCCAACTTTTAAATAGCGGCTAAGCCCTAATCCGGAACTAAGTGTAATAGATTCCACATTATTATAAAGTTCCTTCACTTTATTAATATTACGACTAAGATTGATAGTAGCATCTATCTTAAAATCATTTGTATTAACAATATTCCCTGTAATTGAAAGTTCATATCCTTTATTCAATACGGAACCAACATTACTCAGCATAGAAGAAAATCCTGAAGTGGAAGGAATGGGAACTTGATAAAGCAAATCGGAAGTCTTACGATAGTAATAATCGGCAGTAATGTGCAAACGATTCCATAAGGATAAATCAATACCAATATCAAATTGATTGGCACGCTCCCACTTCAAGTCTGGATTACCTATACTTTCATAATATCCTTGAAGTTCTCCATCATTATAAATGTAATTATCTGCATTCAATTGCGCCAATGACTTATAATTACCTATCTCCTGATTACCTGTTACACCGAAACTGGCACGTAATTTTAAGTTAGTAATATATTTATTATCAATTAAAAATGCCTCTTGACTTGCACGCCAAGCCAAACCAACAGATGGGAAAAATCCCCACTTGTTATTTGCTCCAAAACGGGAAGAGCCATCATATCTAGCAGTTGCCGTCAAGAGATATCTGTCATTATAAGCATAAGATACACGACCAGTCCATGAAACTAATGAATTTTGATATTTATCACTACCATAATCTACTGTTTCTCTACTCGCTTGAGATATATCCCATGCCCCGGTTTCATCGTTAGCAAATCCCTTTCCATCGATAGAAAGATCCTCATAAATATAATTTTGCCATGAATACACCCCTGTTGCTGTAAGACGGTGCTTCCCCCATGTATTGGTATAGGTAAGGATATTTTCAGTTATTCTACTTATCTTCTTAGAATATCCGTTTCCACCCTGGCCAGTTCCTGTGGATAAAGTATAATCCGAAGTTATATAATTATAATCTCTGGTATTAGCTATATCAAGTCCAAAATTTGTTTTGAATGTCAACCCTTTAGCCAACTGAAATTCAGCATAAATATCACCAAACAAACGACTTACACTAGATTCTCTTTTCACCTCATTGTAATAATTAACTGCATTCCATTTAATACCACTATCAAAATAACTGGATATGGCTGGATTATCATTAGGTATTGCATAGCTTCCATCCTCCCGATAGACAGGCAATGTAGGCCAACCATAACGCCATAATTCGGTCAATGCCCCATCATAATTAGTAGTTGTTGCAAGCCCTCCTTCAGAATAAGTATACTGCATATGTGTTCCCAACTTTATAAAGTTATTAAACTTATGCTGCAAATTAGTACGAAAAGTATATTTATTATAATCATAATTAGACAACAAACCATCTTGAAGATAAACTCCACCCGACATCATATACTGTGTATCACCTGAAGTACCATTTAAAGAAATACTATAGTCTTGCACAGGACTACTACTCTTGATGGTTTCCCTCTGCCAATCTGTATGTATATTAGGAGCAGGATTCTCATCATTATATATCGTAATCCCTTTAGAATTCATATAAGCAGAATTAATAAAGTCCACAAACTGTTCATGATTCATTGTTTCCACCAATCTGCCCGGCATCTGAAAGCCATAATTAGCATTAAGCGTAAGTGATTTAGAATCTTTGGCACCTGTTTTGGTTGTAATCATAATAACACCATTTGAACCACGGGAACCATAAATAGCAGTAGCAGAAGCATCTTTCAGCACCTCCATTGAAGCAATATCATTAGCATTAATTTCATTTAATGAACCATTCATCAAAGGAAATCCGTCAACTACATACAAGGGATCATTTCCTGCACTGATAGAACCATTACCACGAATCCGCAAGGTAGGTGACTTGCCGGGACGGCTATCCGTTACAACCGAAACGCCAGTCACCCTTCCCTGTAAGGCTTGAACGGGATTATTCGCTGTTACAGAAGTAATATCCTCCGATTTCACTGACATGACAGAACCTGTCAAATCAGTTTTTTTCTGTGTACCATACCCCACAACCACTACTTCGTCCAATGTTTCAGTATCTTCAGCCAGAATTACTTTCAATGTATTTTTTCCAGCTATCGAAATATCTTGTCCCTCATATCCAATATAGGTTATAGTAATAATCCCTTTTTCGGGAACATTAGAGAGAGTAAACTTTCCATCAAAATCAGTAATAGTACCATTTGAGGTCCCTTTAACCAATACACTGGCACCAATTACAGCCTCACCTGCCTTGTCCACTACAATACCCGATACCGTCTTATTTTGTGCAAATCCGGTAACAGTAATCATTAAAAAGACTAATAAAAATACCATTCTAAAAGACACTTCATTATAAGCGCCTCTTTGTTTCCTGTTGTTTTTCATTATTAACGAATTAAAGTTGTGTAATCAATATCATTTAGCATGCTTTTATTTTACCGGCTTCAGATATCTTTGCCATGTACAAACATATAAAGTCACTCCTTTTCCTACAATACTGCATTCACCTATATACAGTGATAATTTATGGACTTTTTGCTTCATTCATGGAAAATCCTCCACCGGTTCAAGAAAACAATCTAGCGAACTGCCTTCAACATAATACTGAACTCGCCTACAAACGGCTTTCCTGTATCTGTACGAAGTTGAGGAACCGATTCTTCAGCACGGCGTCCTTTCTCCGGACGACCGAATACTCCTGATAAAATATAAGTTCTTTCCGGGCATATTGCGTCATTCTCCATATAACCAGAATTCGAAACATGTATGGTTCCTTCAGATCCGGAACGTTCCATCCAGCGCATCGCTTTTATTCCCGTCACATCCGGACTTCCCGCAGTTCCTCCCCATACACCCAATATAGGAGCAGCCTGCTTATTAGGATAAGCATCATACGGGCCCAATCCCAACCAATGTACCTGATCAAGCCCGGATACAGATTGCATGGACATACCAACAATAGGCAACCAAGGTACAGCTACTTTAGTAAGAATCTGATAATAAACGTTCAAGCGTCCATCCACTCCTATTGAATAACGATAAGTCACTGTAAAACGATTCTCCTGATCCACCCTATAATCCACAGTAGTACGGATAACCGCATTGGTTGGCGTCTTCTCCACCTTCCATGCTGTTACCGATGACGTATAATGAGTAAGATCGACAGCCTTACGAAGATTTTCTTTACCAAATCCGGAAGTCTCACCTTGATTTAATTTACGCCAGATAGCCGGATACAAGTCTTTTATCAACTGCTTTCCCTTTAGTTCCGCAGACACCAATTGTCCATTCTTCGGACTAAACACATAGCGAACATCACCAGCCTCAATGGTAACCTGATCCGCCTCAGTAACCAAAAGTTCACGACAAACAGGAACAGATATCGGTTGTTCTGTCTGAGGGCAAAGTTCAACAGCCCTGCGAGTGATCTCTGTTCCTTTTTCATCTGTAAATATAAACCACACATAATAAGTTCTTCCCGGACGAACAGTCACTAGTTTTTCTACCGGCAATTTAAAGTCCGACACTGTATGAGGATAACCATACATGGAATCAGTGCCCGAATATAATACATTCTCATCTTCCCGTACAGACCAAGCCATCTTTACCGAACTAAGATTCGTAAAATCAAAATCATTTTGGATAGGAATACGTACCGAATCCTGACCGGGTACAAATGAAATTTTGTCCACAGCAGGGTAAACCGGAGCATAGACGGCCTTCGTCTCCCAATAGTCACGAGTGAAATTACGATAGGAATCCACAATACCATCCCAACCGGCTGTATTAATTCTTAAGTATTCATCTTCACTCAAATCTTTCTCTTTCTTTCGGACAGGAGTCTTAACCCCTTGATCCGCCCACATCCATACAGCTGCTCCGGCTCCGGCAGGATGTTTAGTTAATGCCTTCCAACGTGCTTCCAACCCTCCAAACGCATCATTGCCATAAGCATGTGTGTATTCAGTCGAAATAACAGGACGTCCGGAATGTCCGGCAAGCCGGTCATATTCCTGCGGGTTCCAATAATGAGGAGCAAGAATATCCACTTCTTTAGGAAGCCATTCTTCAGGACGCCAAGGCAACAGTACCGGACGAGTGGGATCAAGTGCCTTGACCAATTTTACAGAAACCATGTGCAGAGAGGTCAAAGGATCTTCGTTACCTATTGACCAATAAATAATAGACGGCTTGTTTATATCCCGGACAATCGTTTCATACGAACGTTGCAGAACCGCCCCCGAGAATGAAGGATCATACATCAAATCCCCGGCTCCCCCTAGCGTCACTTCATTACCCACATACATTCCCATTGAATCACATAGTTCAATAAACCCTTCGGCAGGTGTGTAATGTGAGAGACGAAGATAATTGATATTGGCAGCCTTCATCAGCGTGAGGTCCTCCAACCACTGTTTACGGGTAGTGGCACGACCTACATCCGGATGTTCATCATGCCTGTTCACCCCACGAAGTTTAACTGCTTGTCCATTAATTCTGAAGACTCCTCCATCAGTGGAAATCTGACGGAAACCAACACGTTCCATACGTGTATGTGTTACTGCCTCTTTTTCTAAAAGTTCCACTTTCAGGCTATACAAATAAGGAGTTTCGGCAGTCCACTGGTGCGGAGCCTCAACCGGCAAGCTCAAACAAATCTCCCGATCCGTCGAAACATGGGCAGGTATAGCCATTTGTCTTTGTGCCACCTCTTTGCCTTCTTTGTCAGTGAGTGTGAAACATAGCTTATAAGGCTCGCCGGGACTAGGATAATTTCCGGGCAATGTATTCTTATGCTTATCACTGATCATCACCCGTATGTCCAGATTCGCATCTTGAAACAAATGGTCAAAAGTTGTCTGCACCACCACATCATCAATCCATCGTTTAGCCGGCATAGCCTCCAAAGTTACATCTCTATAAATACCTCCCCAAGTCCAGTCATCACAAACATCAAACTTATACTCACGGGTGATCTGCCTTACCCTGACAGCCAGTTTGTTAGGCTCATCCACTTTCAGCTTATTCGTCACATCAAAAGCAAAAGAAGTATATCCGCAATCATGACGCCCCAGTTCGTTCCCGTTGAGCCAAACTTCAGCCGATGACCATACACCACCGAAATGCAACAAGATACGTTTGTCTTTCCAATCCTGAGGAATTGTAAACTCCCTCACATAAAATCCCTCACCGGCTTGATTATCCTTGAATCCTCGATAAACCGGTTCTTCATATCCCAACAAGGCCCAATTGGATGGAACAGGAGTTGACTTAAATTTGCTTTTAGCAAAATCAGACGTATAAAACCTTTCCAAACGGTCCGCCTCCTTTTGATTAGCGGCAAATGCAAATTGCCATGTACCGCTTAAATTAATCCGTTCCTGAGCCAACACCCCCAGGCTGCTCAATGACAGAAACGATGAAATAAAAATAGTACGTAAATTCATAAAGTATAATATTTTAGTGTTTTGTTCCTGATTGATATGTAAACGCATTTTCCTGTTACTGACACTGTCGGTACACCAAATTCAATTGCTCCATAATACCCGAAGGCACAAGTTTATCAGTCGGAGTAGCTATTTGAGGATAAGCATAAGTAAACCTCTCGGATTCAGGAAGTGAGGCATCCCCAATCATACGGTTCATCAATGAATTAACCACCTCTATTTTTAGATTATTTTTACCCTCATGGACATAAGAGGTTATATCAGCCTCCCAAGGAGAGCACCATACAGTAACGACTTCTTTTCCATTTACCCAGACACGCGCTAAGGAACCTAAGCGAGGAAAACGAAGCAGTAACCGTTCATTTTGAGCAGGCATCGCCAGATTTAATTCTTTATGATAAACCGCCGTGCCTGAATAATAACGGATACCTGTATCGGCATGCACTGTCCAATCTATCAATTCGTCAAAAACGACTTTCCCGGGACCACCCCAGCGAGGATCAAAATAAACATTCCAACTACCCTCAATCGGAGTAATTGTTTCTTGTACATCTGCTATTCTCGGCAATAAACCGGTTGCCTGATTATTTGAAGTCACTATAAATCCAGACTCACGAGGAGCCAAAGTCAAGTTCAACAACATACCTTTTTCTCCAGATGCTTTTACAGGTATCATATAACGTTGCCCAGTCACAGCATCCCAATATTCCGCCTGTCGGGCATCCGTACGCAACCGGATAGTATCATGAAAAGCTCTGTCACTATGATTATTCAAAAAATACACATCGGCATCCGATAAACGACGATGAACAAAATAAACTTTATCCTTCGCTGTATTACCACTTTTTATTGCTATATCAGGACGAATATTTTCATATTTCAAAACCTCCGACAATGGAATATTTTCATAAATTTTCCCCTTACCGACTTTACGGATCTGTGATACAGTAGTCAACTCTCCCCACAACTCATCAACCAATGCTCGATATTCTTCCGATTCCGCTTTATCTTTCAAGGAATCGGAACCATCCGGACGTGGCCCACAAACGATGACACCTCCTTTAACTAAACCAGCTATATGACGCAACACATGCAAGGGCATATCATTATTACGCTGAATCACCAATAAACTATAACTAATTCCTGTCGGTAAGGTCAACCGACCATCCACAGCCATCGTACGCCCTACTAATGCCTCAGCTGTACAAACATCAAAATCATAACCTTCGGGGATTTCAGGAAGGCGATAAGTTACCAATTTCACCGGCGGATTCTGTCCCAAATACACACATATATCGACAACAGGCACTCCTTTACGCATCAATGCGGAACAACGTGCCTGATAATCCCAGAACGGGCGGCTATATTCCCAGTAAGTATTGTTCCTGTTCAGACAATAATGCTTGCCGCCAGCCGTACTACCCGGATATTTATCAATCCAAGGCTGATAAGCAGACGCACATAACACAAATTCATTCACTCCAAAAGCATAAGCATAATCCGCCGAATTTTTCTGATCTGCAAAACAGTGATAATAACGGCTGCCGGTAAAAGCTTCCGCTGAAGCAATAGGCTTTCCGTAAAAATGAGCGGCAGATGAAGTTTCCTTCACATCATACCCTCCATCAGGATGTGAAGTCCAGAATTCACCTTGTGGTTTATTAACACGTCCTTTTGCCTGAAGATTATCCGCCACCAGGCTCAATCCGTTCCCCACAGCCTGTGCTGTCAGATTCACTCCCGCCTTATCACTTAATTTTTGCAACGTGCCGTAATAATTATCAGAAATCATATCAGCCATTGTACGGCGCATATCATATAGGAAACCGTCACTTTGAGACACCGAACCTACGATATATCCCATCATAGCCGGCAGATAACAACGCATATCATACCCTTTTCGATGTAAAAACTCCTGTTCAAACCCCGGAGTCCAATTTTGCGAACCGGCCTCATGACTATCCATGGTGACTCCTGCAGGCAAACAACCGATAGCAGCTAAAGAATCCAAAATAGGTTTGGTATAATTTTCCCATTGAACCGTCACCGCTTCTACCGACATTTTATCACATTCCAATCCCATTAAATTGGCACGCCCATGTCTCAACGGACCGCCAGTAGGCTCATGAGCAAAACGCATAATCACCCATTCTCCTGCCGGAACCTCCCACTCCAACTTCCCCTCAGAATCCATTTTATCTGTAAGGTCTACTATTTTTTCCGGGTCTATCGTCTCTTCGCCCTCATAAGGTGGTGTTAGATTTCTCTGAATATATTCAGAATAGAGTGCGGCACGTTCTTCCCATTGGTCCATTCGTGCACGTGAAGAGAGAGAAAAGTTTCCTATCACCAAATCCGGACGAGTATCTTTAGGAAGATACCAATCGTGAAAATTCAGACGAAAATAACGAGCTTTTACTGCCGGGAATGAAATTGTTTTTTGAATCCAACGATTACTCGGAGTCTGATAAATAGGTTTCAAATCACAAACTCTCTCATAATTAATACCATCATTGGAAACCTCCAACTGTCCTATATCTGGTAATTTTTGGTACCCTAAGCCATAAAAACTCTCAGCCGGATGCCCGGGAGGATTCATAGCCCCTGTAGAAGATTTTGCCCCACGTGGACGAACCTGATAGCTGATGCTGCGAGCGGTAAAATCCTCACCAAAATCAAGATTCACCAAAACAGATTCTCCGGCAGCACATGCAGGAATTGTAACGAGTGTACCATCTGGCTGAAATAATGATTTACCCCAAATATGAGAAGGGGTTGTCGTTATACGAGGACGGCGGTGGTAACTTGTTTCCCAATTCTGTCGGGTAGCAGGAAAAGCTAGTACCGCCACATCCCAACATTCATCTTTTCCGGGCTTGGAAAGTATAGCAGAGAAATGTTGGTCACCGCTGACAAGAGTATCACTGGCTATGAGACGTTGCATCCCCAACCTTTTAGTAATCCAAGGACCTCCTGCTACAAAACCATTAGAAAGATTCACTTCAAAGGAAAGTCCGATACGTTTGGCTTCAGATGCTGCAAAGCGCAACATATCCCACCATGCCGGAGATAATGCAGGCAACGCATTCTCCGCCTTTCCATGAACCTGGTCGTAATATACCACCCCTCCAATTCCGGCACGCTTGTAAGCTTCCAAATCTGCGGTTATACCTTCACGAGTTGTTTCTGTCTCTCCATGAAACCACCAAACTTTAGTACGGGTGGAATCTACAGGATGAGAAAACTCCTCCCAAGCCTTTTCTTTGGTGGTCATATCGGTTATCGGATGCGAAAGAGAACAAGCCCCTCCCATTACAGCACAACCTATTAAAACTGTATTTAGGAATTTCACAGATAAAATACGATCATAAAGACTTTTGAACATCTTGTTGTTTTCCATTGCCAATCAATTAAAGTTTTATAATTTATTCCATGCAAAAGTAGAGGGGGATTCCATATTACACAATAGCTATTCTATTGACATACAAACATAAAGCATGGAGATTTTTCCTTTAATATGGAAAAATCTCCATGCTCTTTAAAATTAGACAAACTGGCCAATGAAAAGTAAGCTATCTTCATAGACCAAGTAAGTTAAGTTATTTCGGCATTTAAGTTGACTTACCCGGGCAAATAAGTTAAGTTACTTTTCTTTTCATAGACACCTAACCTTTTCTCAAAGCCTTATCCGCCCCTACATCAACACCTTTCCATGCCTTCAGGTTAGTCCATTCACTATAAGGCTCAGTCCAGAAAGGATGATTTGCCGGAAGTCCCAATGGCAAAAAGACCGCTGTACACATATACAGACTGCCTGTATTTATATAAGGTTCGGACATATTTATCTGACTGCCTGAAAAGCCAATTTTCAGCCACCCGTTTTCATCAAAAGTACCGGGCATAGATATCTGCCTCTGCATAACAGCTGTCAGAGCAGAACGGATCTGTCCTTTGGAAAGAGGCTGAGGAATCTTGTCCAACAAAGCAATTTGAGAAAGCGCATGAAAAGCGCCAAAACGATACACGATAGAACGGCCCACTACAGGATAAGTGGCTTCCGGAGAGATCATCCGTTCAAGCTGGGCAACCATTCGTTGTTGACGAACCAATTGGCGTTCCAAGAACTCAGCACGCTCCAATCCATGCTTTTTCATGACATACAATACATCCGTCAACATCGGATGGATGACCAAACTGTTATAATAATCCAGATGCAATTCTGCCCCATCTCCATACCAGGCATCTCCTTTATACCATTCATCAATGAAACGGTTTACACCATAATATAATCTCTGACTATCATATTCCCCCGTAAATTCCAACAAGGCCGCTTCTACCATCGAAGCGAAAAGCAACCAATTACTCTCATTAGGCTTTATGCCACGCGTTCTTTTCAACTCATACACCAGTTTTTTTTGAATATCCACATCCAGATTTCCCCAAAGTTGTCTGGGAGCTCTCAACAAACCTTGTACAAGAAAAGCCGCATCTACCAAGGGCTGGGAATGACGGTTATCAAACATCAAATAATCAGCTGATTGCGGATCGACAGCCTGTTTCAGTCCTTTAACCACCAGTTGAATATACCTTTCTCTTAACTTTCCTTCCTGAGTATCATCAGGTCCCAGTTCCAGCCAAGGAGCAATACCGCAAACGGTTCTTCCTACCGCTTCCAGATAGGAAACACTTCTACGTAAAGGTTCATCAGACAGTGACTCAAACGGCATATTCTTTTTCAACGTGCCCTGACTGAGATTGACCAACACAGGATCAGCAATCCTTGTTAAAGTCTGCACCCAGTACATACGGTCCTCACTACCTGTGGGCTGAGCATACAGTTTTCCACACAAAAAAATAAAACAAAAAGCAATCAACAAACAATTCCTAGTTCTCATTCTGTAGTTTTTTTAAGCGTAACAAAGCCTCGACATAATAATAATCTGCATAAGACAGGGGAACATCTACTTCCGAATTCTTATTATAATTTCCCACACTATGCTTCAAGATAAAACCTCCGTTGGTTTCCGGTTCGGCAAGGTACTCCGGAGAGGACAAAGAACGAATCTGCATTTCTGCCAGCTCCAGCCAATCCGCTCCTTCCTTACTTTTATCCAGCTGACTCAGTTCAATAAGTCCCGATGCCATAACAGCAGCGGCGGATGCATCCCGGGGAGCAGCAGGAATATCCGGTGCGTCAAAATCCCAATAAGGTATTTTATCGTCCGGCAAATTGGGATGATTCTTAATATAAGAAGCTACTTTCCGCGCCTGTTCCAAATATTCGGTCTTTCCGGTCTCCCTGTACATCATGGTATAGCCATACAGCGCCCATGCCTGTCCTCTGGCCCATGCCGAATTGTCGGCGTACCCCTGATGAGTACCTTTAAAATGTGGTTGTCCGGAAAGCGTATCATAAGAAACTACATGATAACAACTATAATCATCTCTAAAATGATGTCGAAGAGTGGTCTGTGCATGACTGTCAGCCATATTCATCAAACGTTTTTCCCCCGTTGTCTTAGCAAGAAAAAACAAAAATTCCAGATTCATCATATTATCAATAATGACGGGAAACTGCCATTTTTCATTTGAATTCCACGATTTGATAGCTTTTACCCGCTCATCATAACGAGTTGCCAAGGATTCCGCTCCTACAGTCATCACCTCTAAATAATGAGGATTCTTTGCCAACCGATATCCGTTTCCGAAGCTACAATATAACATAAACCCTAAATCATGGGTGGTGGTCATATCCTTGGCAGACTCCACCCGTTCTGTATATAGTTCCGCATATCTTTTCAGTTCATCCGTAGGCGTATTCTCATACAAATACCATAACACTCCCGGGAAAAAGCCGGAAATCCATGCCCGGTAATCGGATGTTTTCAGTTCACCACCCTCATAAGTCCGTGGAAGCCTTCCTTTCTGATTTTCCACTTCCTTCGCTAAAAAGACAGCTTGCCGTTTGGAAACCTCCAGCCCTCTTTCTATTACTTCAGCCATGGGCTCCCTTGTTTCACATGAAACGAGAAAAAGCCCCCAAACAGCTATCAACCCTATGAATATATTTTTCATAAAAAGATATTTTATAATTGATGTAAATATAGACGTATTTTCTTAATTTCTGAAATTACTGATTCAAAGTTTCTAAAAATTCCACCTCAACTATCCGGAGTTCATTGTGTACCTTCTTGCCTCCTTCAGCTTTGAAAAGATCAAGCTCTCCGGCCTTGGGTTCCACAACTTCTATGATTTGGCCGAATGCATCGGAATCCTGAGTAGCCCCCTTCAAACGGATGGTTATCTCATCAGAACGTACCGGACGGTCAATCATCAAATGGACATATCCCAAACTTTTCTCCGTGTTCCCGCTCCAAATCAAGTGTTCTCCGGCATATACTTCAAGCGGATAAGAACGCTGCCTCCATCCGGTCAGTTTGATACAGATATCATCTATTTCCGCACGCCTTTCCAATTTATATGTAATCCAGGCGGTGTTCAACCTGCCATCATTTTTCCACTCGCTCAATTCGTTGTCATCAAAACTTTTCCCTGCATCCCTTTGATTTGTTCCGGCTGTAACATCAGCCACTCTGACATCAACTTTGGTCTCTTTATAAGAGGGCGAGGACGGAGTTTCACCACGGTCAAAGCGGCTAGGCAACCCAACGGAAGGGAAAAAGGTACTTAAGCCATTTTTAACTTCTACCGGCTGCGTACTGAAAGCTATTTCTTCTGAAGCCAACCCTTCCGCAGCCACCTTCAGCACCACATTTCCCGGTTGCGTTGTCGAGCGGATCATCACTCGTGTTATACCACATTCCACAGGAAGTTCTTTTGCCAACACATAATTATCTGCCGCCTGTGCTATTCCTCCTCTCCATTCAGCCGGGCCTTGTAAATCAAACTTTATCTTATGATTAGCTAACGGGCATCGTTCTCCATTGCCATCCACCACTTCCACCTGCACCATAGCTATATCAGCGCCGTCGGCAAAGACGCCTTGCGGACTATGCATCAAGGTCAGTTTTAACCGTTCAGGCTCTCCAACGGTTTGAAGAGAATGACGGCTCAATTCTTTATGCTGTTCATCGTAAGATATGGCTTCAATCGTCCCTTTCTCCCATTGCACAGAATCAAAAGTAAATAAGAACCGATAATCCTGTCTGCCGAAACCTTTGGATTTTCCATTTACAAACAGTTCCACTGCATCTCCCGATGAAACCACATAAACAGGTTTTCTCACATCCGGAGTATAATTCCAATGACCAATAATATGAGTATGATAGTTTTCCACATCCACCCATCCGTCCCACATTACCTTGTGTGCAAAGAAGCCATCCTTAGGGATTCTCAACGGATCCACCACACCGCTCCGGCGATAATTCTCGGCACCACGTCCATAAGTCTGCGTATCGGAAAACACAATCTTCGCACCTCCTGAATTGACACGCCGGCCTGTTCCGGGACGCTCACGCCACAAATCATACCAACGTCGGACAAACTCCACAGCCAGCCTGTCCTGATTCTGATTATATGCTCCGGCATCCTGTCCTTTGTGCAAAGGACCATCTCCCTGTTTATGAAACGGATAACTATATTCGTCCCAATATTTACGCAACCCCTCATCACGACAATATTCAGTCTGAATCATAGGATGATGTTCACTTTTATTCACATAAAGCATTTCACCACCATATTCAGCCTCACGAATATCCAGCATCTCCCGGGAACCTATCGCCCTTCCTCCGTACGGATCATACTGATCCCGTATGGCAATCATCTCAACCATGTGCTCACGGCTGATTGATTCATTTCCCGATTCATAAAATAAAATACTTGGATTATTACGCATATAAATAATGACATCCCTCATCAACTCTTTCCGTTGTTCCCAACGTCTGCCGGTCGCATCTTTTTCCGCATCTCCTGCAGGCAACATCTGTATCACCCCCACACGGTCACAAGATTCCACATCCTGTTTCCAGGGAGTGACATGCATCCACCGAAAAAGATTGGCATTATGCTCAATCATTAATCCGTTAGAGTAGTCACTCATCCAAGGCGGTACAGACATTCCTACTCCCGGCCATTCATTACTGGACCGTTGCGCATATCCCTTCAACTGCAACACACGGTCATTGAGCCACACTTTTCCTTCTCCAAAACGAGTCTTGCGGAAACCTGTCCTGGTAACAACTTCATCCACTGAACGGCCATTCACCAACAGGGTAGTCTTCACATCATATAAATAGCCATAGCCCCAACTCCAAAAATGAAGATCTTTTAACGGTGCAGAAGCTTTCAATACAACTGTTTCTCCGGACTGCACTGTCGTCGGTTGTCCCCGGAATGTACTGACCCTTTTTCCATCATAATCATAAATGCTCACCTCATAATCCACATGAACGGACTTGCCATACTCATTCCGCACCTGTGACTCTGCATGAACAACCGCCTCACGGGTCTTTACCTTAATATCGGATGCATAGATGTAAGTCCCTGTAGTCTGTAAATTACTGTATAGAGGCAAGGTCTGGTATAATTTATCAGTAATGTGCAACCATACATTTTTAGGTACTCCTCCATAATTGGCATTGAAATTTCTATCATTCCACTGGAACAAACTTCCAGTCGAACGCTCCTTATACCTCCAGTCATTGTCTGTTCGGAGAGCAATCACATTCTCTCCACCAAAATTCAGAAACGGAGTCAGATCAAAGCCTACCGCCATCACCCCATTTTCATGCAATCCTATATGCTTGCCGTTCAAATAGAAATCCGCCGCCTGCCGTACTCCCTCAAACTCAATAAAGACCTTCTTCCCTTTTGCAGTCTTAGGGAGCCTGAAATGTTTTCTATACCAGGCTATAGTATCCGTCATTCCCCATATATGTACTTTAAATGCCTCATCTTCATTAAAAGCCCGGGGCAAAGTAATTTTTTTCCAGTTTTCATCGGAAAAATCCGTTCTTTCCGCCCCCGGCGTATCTCCGATATAAAGCAACCATCCAGGGTTGAAATTATATTTCTCACGGTTATTGCTCTGTCCGGATACGGGAAAAAGCAAAAGCATACATAATAAAATAAGTAAATTCTGTCTGTTCATGGTATTATTCATTGATTTATCAACAGCAAATGTAGAAAATCCACCTTGATACAAACCGCTCCCACGTTTCAAGATGTGGAACAAATGTTGCAAGATACGACTACAGAGTAGCTATCGGGAAATCCTGAACCAGTCGATATCAATAAATCCTTTGCGACCAGTCTTATTTGGATCAACGGCAAAAAATCCTATTTTTGAACCTATCCAACGTCCTTTGCCCATAGCATACTCGCCACCAGCCTTCTTCCATTTCTTTCCATCAATGCTGTAGGCATAGTTCACCTTGCTGTCTTTTATACTCATACGTAGGTACACATCCTTTATATGCATCTCCGCAGGACGTCCCTTACGTGGAGTTCCTTTTTGTGTGGGTTTCAAGGTATCCACAGTTAACACCTCATCAGTCAAGTGAGTACGCATGGCATTCGGATTATGGCGTATCTGTAACTCGTAACCGTCCTCGGTACGTTGCAGACCCACAGACGAATATTCGGCCGACATACAGACAAGACCAACATACTGGTCTGAATTACGCGAACAAAAACTCAGCTTTGTGGTAGCTGTAAATTCATCAGCCGGTGTTTTCTGTAATAGCATATTCGGTACATACCACAGATTACTGACATCTCCAAGCTCAGGTAATGCATACGTAAACAGGCGGAAAAACCCCATACTTGTAGCTTGCCCATAACTTTCTTTATAATCATTTTGCCATTGCCACTGCATACCAAGTTTTGATGAATCAAACTCATCAGTCTCCACAGGATTAACTATAGTCTTACTATCTGATTTCGGCTTACGGAATTTCCAGTAAGGCTCACCAGCATTCCCCATAACAGGCCATCCACTACTCCAATCGACAGGTTGTAAATGACACACGCGGCCATAAGGACCTTTATCCTGAAAATGTATAAACCAGTCTTCACCATATTTTGTATGTATCCATCCACCTTGATGAGGTCCATTCATCGTGGTTTTTCCGCGTTCCAATACACGTTTCCATTCATATGGACCATAAGGCGATTTACTGCGCATAGCCAACTGCCAGCCTCCAGCTACACCACCGGCAGGACAAAGAATCCAATACCAGCCGTCACGCTTATAAAACTTAGGCCCTTCGGTAGTAACATTGCCTGTAGCATCACCATCGAATACAATACATGGCTCACCTATGGCGCGTGTGCCATCAGCAGACAATTCACGTACAGTAAGCACACCATTAAAACCTATACGACTGTTAGCCCATCCATTGACAAGATAACAACGACCATCCTCATCCCACAACGGAGTCGTATCGATATACCCGAGACCTTCAACCACCATCACCGGTTTTTCCCATTCACCTGCAGGATCTTTGGTTTTCACCATAAAAATACCCCGATCGGGATCTCCCCAATAGATATAGAATTCGCCTGAATGATATCTTATACTCGGAGCATATACACCCATACCATGTTGTGTGCGCACAGAATCAGGAAACTGGCTACGCAAGGCGTGACCTATTATCTCCCAATTAACAAGGTCTTTACTGTGTAAAATAGGTAGCCCGGGCATACAGTTAAAAGAACTGGCTGTAAGATAATAATCATCGCCTACAGCTACCACATCGGGATCACTATAATCAGCATTTATCACAGGATTGGTATAGGTACCGTCCCCATTGTCGGGAGACCATACTTCTGAACAATACTGTGCGCTCACACTCAACGAGCAGACTAACGATAAAAACAACAAAATACATTTCATATCCAACAAATCGTTTTTAATTAATTATTGGTTCATATTCTTTATAGGTTGTAAAAGTAGAAAACACTCTTCGATACAAACCGTTCACACGTTGCAAGATATGGAACAAATGTTGCAAAATAAAACGACAGAGCCCGTTATAAGCTTATTTATATTGTGTAGGCAATACCCCAAACAGTTTCTTGAATGATTTTGTGAAATAACTAGGTGTATTAAAACCAACCTTATCAGCTATCTCAGCAATGGAAAGACCTCCCTCTTTCAATAATTCCGCAGCTTTACGAAGACGTACATTCTTCACAAAATCAGAAGGCGAACTTCCGGTGATAGATGTAATCTTCCGGTAAAGAGTGGCACGACTCATGCACATATCCCTACTTAAATCTTCTATGGAATATTCAGGATTACTAAGGTTCTTCTCAACCATGTCCAATGCCTTTTTTATTAATTGCTCATCAGATGCTGAAATAGAATTCGCTTCTACTTTTCCTTCTTTCGGCAATGGATCTATCTCATGCCTTTGTTCCGGATTTTGTTCCAGTGGCAGAACAGTCTGTGCAACAATGGGCTTCCGTAATTTCATATACATCCGGCCCAATCCCCAAACAACCGATAAAACAACAAGTACATAAAACAAATACGCCCAACCTGTTTCATACCAAGCAGGCAGACACTGGATCATAACCGTCAATGTACTCTTACTCCACAGTCCGTTTTCATCTGTAGCACGAACTTCCAGTTCAAATTCCCCCTTTGACAAATCAGACAAGCCGATACTATTTTTCCCTGCCGGCAAGGTCACCCACTTATCGTTTCTTTGTTTATAACGATAAGCATATCTTACCTTATTTGTATTCAAATGATCAAAAGTTGAAAAAAACAATTCCACATTCCTCTCGTGAGGGGACAGTCTTATTTTCTCTTGATTATCCACTCCTATTTCAGAGAGGTTATTCATTTTGATGGATGTCAAACGCACCACGGGCTCAGGTATCCTCTTCTTTTTTTCGTTATAGTGAGGAAAAGTCACAATTCCACCTCGTCCACCCACGCTCATTTCTCCCCGAGGGCCTTTATACAATGATTGGAAATCTTCCAAATTTATCCAAGAATCAGTACAAGACATCATATTAAAGATATGTGTTCCGGGATGATAGACCATCACCCGCTGTGATGTAAGAATCCAAAGATTCCCATTGTCATCCGACTTTATATCCAAAACAGCATCCCCTGTCAATCCACAATCTTTTGTCCGGGAAATAAAATCATTCGTATCCGGAGAATAACTATACACGTTACCCTGTTTAGTACCCACCCAAAGATTGTTGTCCGGAGCGACAGTCAATACCGAATAATTTTCTCCAGTATCCTTTATTTGCAACCGGCTTTCTCCGGAAATTCTCCACAACCCTCTACTTTCAGTTGCAAAATAAACAACTCCTTCATTAGACGAAACGATAGCATTTATAAAACTAACATCATCACAAACTGTAGTCAATCGGTCTTCCTCCAAGCTATACCGAAATAAATGGTAAGTAGTCCCTATCCAAAGATTTCCATGGTGGTCATCATGCAAAGCACGGATACGCTCACCTTGTTTAATGGGTATGGCACATACGATGGATTCAAAAAGCCGGTTCTCCTTATACCGAATTAAAATTACCGAATGATCCCTTACCATATAGAGTCCCTCTCTGTCCGATGGCCTCTCAAAGAAAAAAGAGAGCTCCCTGTCATTCTCAACAACAGATATACGATCTCTCTGGGGATCATAAGCATATAGTCCCAATTTCTTTTGCCTGATCCAATAATAATTTTTCTCTTGAGAAAACTGCATAGGAGACGCGATTACCCCCAAATTTTGCTTTACCCCTTCCATAGACAAAGGAAGCACTTCATTAGGAAGAAAAGAAATAATGAAAGAAGAAGGATAATAACCTGTCACCCATAAGTTTCCGGATTGATCGGAAAGAATCTTTGTGAGGATTTTCCTGTCAGCTGATAATAAACGAGAGAGATCTACCTTATCCAAAGATGCATCGTCCGTTATTTTATAGGCATATAAGTTATCTGCCGCAGTCACCCACAAATATCCCTTAACAGAATCTTGTATGATATGATGAAGCTTTCGGGTATCGGAGTTAGAAGACGCATTATCCACTGTTTGCAATCCAAACATTTTGTCTGTATCCTGTGCCTTGGGATCAAAACGTACAATACCTTTTCCCCAAGTAGTAACCCAATAATACGGGGTGTTATGATCTTCCGTCATGCTTGTGGGATACTCTTCATAGGGCCAAGGATATGAAATAAAAGAGTCCTTTACCTTATCATAGCAAAAAAGCCCACCTTTTGCTTGAGTTACCCAAACTTTCTTTTTCTTATCCTCATAAATAGAATTGACGGTATTCTCCTGTCCTTTCCATGTAAGAATGTATTTTCCAGCTCTTTCCCCTGACGCATTGTATCGAAACAGGTGCCTGTTAGTCGAAATCCAGATCATACCATCAGACGTCGCTGTCATTGTAGTTATAGTCCAACTCTTTATCGTTTCATCAGCAAGCGCCCTTATCTCATAATCTGTTTTTGACAAAATATAAACGCCACGCTTCGTTCCAAACCATATTTTCCCTTCACTGTCTTCAGTAATACACGTCACACTGTTGTTTTCCAAGACTCCCGGATTCTTGAAATCAGAACGGAATACTTTCACTGTATACCCATCATCACGGCACAAGCCTCCCCCCTCAGTACCATACCACATATATCCTTCCGAATCCTGGAAGATACAAAGCAATTCTTTGGTCGGCAACTGTTCCGAATTAGGAAGGCTTCTTACTATCATATCAAATGCTTTGACCGGAACGGCATTTATCCGCACAGTCAATAACAAAATAATGATTGGTAATACTATCCTTCCTATGTTTTTCATATTCTTCACGCAAGTACTCCTGTTAAAAACAAACGAATACAAAGCTAGGAAGAAATTCAAGAACTTGCAACTTGTCGGTGTAATTAAGTACTTAATCAAGAAGAATATGGTTATTGAACAAATAAATTTTGTTCAATAACCATATTTCTAACATTTTCGACTCTAAGACACTAGTGGGTTGTATGACATAAAGACAACCATCTAGTATGGATATTGATTGGAAAACTCTTTTTAAGAGATCTTGATTTATAAAGTCTTTATTTTTCCATTAACTTCTACCTGTCTCATTATAAAATTATTAACAGCTTCCGTGTTTATATTGGGATTTTCTGATGCTTCTATCTTCAAATTTTCAAAAGTGAAGTTGAAAAGTTCATATTGTTCGGAACTTTTAATAGTTGCAGCGTTAATGCAATCCAATTGGATATTACGGAATGTAAGATTGTTGGCTCGTGAGATTTTTATATCTTTTTCTCCTTTCAAATCAAAGAACTGAGTCCATGGAGAAACATTCAACATCCTGTTAGCATTTCCTTTAATATTTTCTACAAGAATATATTCGTAATGTTGTGGAGTATCAGGACGCATTTTCAGGTTGACAACACAATAAGGACCATCTACTTGAGAGTCTCGGAAAATAATATTTTTACTGTGTACTGATTCACTGCCACATGTGAAGGCACTGTGGCAACAAGGACCAAATCGGCAGTTTTCAACAATGATATATTGGTTTATACCATTATCTTTATCATTGTCAGCGTGAGGACCTTTTCCTCCTTTCAATGAGATTGCATCATCATTGACAGACATGTAGCATTTTTTAATATGGACATTCGTACATACGTCAAGATCAATCGCATCGGTACTGGGAGCTCCTACCGACCGATTGGGAGAGGTAATGTGAAGATTTAAGAACCTTATGTTTTCACATTTATAAAAATGAGTGGTCCAATACGGTGAATGCATTAATTTTAAGCCGGAAAGTTGTATGTGTTTGCTATTTGAAACATAAATCAAGCGCGGACGCATTTCATCCATATTTGTACATTTAGGGTTAAATTGTGTACGTAGCCAGAAAGATTTCCAATAACGTAACCCGTTTCCATTGATGCAGCCTTCTCCTGAAATGGTGAAACCATCGACTTTGTCGGCATTGACCAGTGCTACAAAATATTTCACAGTTTGTCCTTCCATGCGTGTCATTACCAAGGGGAAGTCACTAATATCATCACTACCCTTTAATGTTCCTCCTTTTTCTATGTAGAGATGAGTTTTGGGTTTGAAAAAAAGCGAACCACTCAAGAAAGTTCCTTGAGGAACTACGATAACTCCTCCTCCTTGTTGATGGGCTTTGTCAATGACAGCCTGTATCTTTTGTGTCTGGAGAATCGTACTGTCATTTACTACTTCATAATCGGTAATACAGTAACGATTACCCAATGTACTCATGTCAATCGGTTTTGTCTGTCGAAACCATTCGGAGACGGGTGTGCCGTCAGGGAATGAATCCTGTGCAAAAATAGCCAACACGCAACACAATAAAACTTGTGTAAACAATGATCTCTTAAATATAGTTTTCATAAATGTTATGTTTTAAATGAATAATAAGATTTCATTGTAATATAATAGTATATTCTCCTGTTGCGAGCCGATAGACCTGTTTGTTTTCCTTGAGGAATTTCACAGGAATATCAGTGTGAGATTGCTCCGGCAGCTTTCCATTTATGCTCACCGTCTTTCCTTCCGATAAAGGCAGGTAAACAATGGCATGTGTGTCGGAGGGCACTGTTACTGTCAATTTGAACTTATCTGTTTTGTTTTCGAACGCCGACTTGACAGTACCTGCTACTGTCGGTATGCTAATTGCTGCTGTTTTGAACGAAGCTGGTTGTGGTTCTATTTTGAACGTCTTGTACCCCGGTTCCAAAGGTTCTACTCCGCATAAATATTGACTGATAACGGTCAGTGTTCCTCCACTCCACGCATGGTTGGTAGACCCGCCACCAGCTCCGCCGACCCTCCAGTCTTCAAACAAAGTAGTATAGTTAGCATCGTTGACCATCGGGGCAAACCGTTTCTCTACCCGTTCCAGCGCATACTGCCCCTTTCCCATTTGGAAAAGGGCTTCCGTGACATATTTTTCCATATACGGGCTTGCATGCCATTGCGTCTGGAGAACATTGAACAAACGGTCATATTTTTCTGCATCGGCAATACCCGAAAGCACTGCCAGTGCCTGTGCACGGTCGTCCGTTTCTTTCTGATACTGCGGATGACGATAGGCATATCCGTTCCAGCATTTGTTATAACCCTGCTTCACGCTCTTCATGATGGTCCGATATTTAACGGCATCCTCCGGATATCCCAACAGTTCTGCCATTCGGGCAGCGCTCTTCAACGCAATGTAATGCCAGCCTGCCAGCACTAAGCGGATATCGATATTGCTTCCCCAATCTCCCCACGACCATCCTCCAGCTCGATATTCGGTCAGTCCTGTTTTGTCCAATTTCCATATTCCAAGATATTTTTTCACGTGCGGATACACATCTTTTAAGGTTTGCTTATCTCCTGTATTCATGTAGTAGTTCCAGAAACCGTATTCACCGATACTTGCCAGCATTTGGGCGGGCAATTCATCTTTATAGTTTCCTGCAGGAATGGGAGAGAAGAGCACACTATCACTTTTTTGCCATCCTGTCAGTTCATGGATGGCTTTTTTCATTAATGCATGTGTCGAGATGGAATAGGTGTAAAAACTTTCTCCCATCAGTGTGACAACGTCTCCCCACCACTGGGCACGTTCTCTATCTGGGCAGTCGAAATAAGTGTCGCGCATATTTACGTAGAGTGTTCTTAATCCTTTCTCCCAAAACCGTATGAAAAAGTCATTGTCACAAGCGAAGCTACCCTCGGGTTCTGCGTCATATCCGGTTTCACGGTAAGAAATCCGATTGATTCGCACGTCGGCGGCTTTATCGTGCCTAATGATGATTTTCTGTCCATTGAGCCAACCTAACGACTCGTACGTCCGGTGTCCTGGAGCCGTGACATATTCGGCACGCAAATTAATCTGACTTCCCCCATTCCAATGGTCTGTTTCGATAAACAATCGGTTGCCGCCTCGGTTATCCTCTATGTCGATAATCGGGGTCATCTGCATGTTGTAGGGCAAACAAGCAGTGTAAATGATTTCTTTTTCAGTCTCACTGCGTTCTAATCGTGCTTCTTTAATGCCGAAATCTTTCCAAAAGGGGATGGGACGTTTTACCAAGGTGTTCCATGGAGCATCTCCCCATGCCCCTATTTCTTTTGAAGGGGTAAAACCCAAAGCGGCCTTATCTGTTACAGTTTGCCAGTTTGCGAGGTCTTTTCCGGCAATAAAGCGTATGTTTGATTCCGGTAATCGCCAGTTGGGAGCGGGATCTAGTGCCGTTTCGTATGCAGGATGTATCCTACTCACCCATGTACTGTCACTGTAGATTGTTTTCCTTCCGACTTCCATGCTGAAGATAAGTCCGGATTTGCCACTGTCCTTGTGTGAATAACCGTCTTTCCCGAAATACCACAGGAGAATCGCTACCTTATTAGTCCCTTTCTTCAGATAAGGAGCTAAGTCGATTTCGTCATAATATGTGTCATGTGGGGTAGGCCCTCTTTTCAGTCCGCCTTCAAATACGGCTATCTCACCATTGATCCAAAGCCAGTATTTTGTATCTGCGGCAATTTGAGCAACGGCAGTCGCGGGTACCCGAACGAGGGAGATGTCTTTCCGAAAGGCGATCCAGGTATTAGCCTCATCTGTTTTCGGGTCATTGGCGGTGATCCATTGAGGTTGTGCTTGCATGGTCCCGATAAGAAAGAACAAAAAGACACAGGAAATCCAAAGATGAATGTAAATTTTTATTTTCATATTTAATCAATATTGCTTAGTTAACAGTAGTAAGTATCATATCATATACTGGAACAATACGGACTGAATGTACTCCCTGCAAAGATAACGTCAATCTCTTCCTTGCTGAAGAATCTAAATAAATATTTACTTCTGGACTGAAAGGAATCACTTGGAACAAATATTCACTATGATGTTGTGGAGTCTTTCTCCCTAAATCATATATCATAGGAGCTCCTGCATAGAAATCGTCCGCTAATAAAGTACCTTTGTTGTACAATGCCCCTGTATCACCCGTGTAGTCTATCATCAAATAAGCCTTTTTGAGGGAAGAGGGCAGCTGGGGTACTTTTACCGTGTAATACGAAGAAGTAGGAACTGGCTTGAAATTGACGAAATACTGAGGTCCCGGGCAAGAATCCGGCACATTTTCCAGTCTGTTATCTTCCGGAAGCAGCAGCGTTCGGGGAATATGCAATTCCGGATGCTTCTCCTCCTGAAAAGAAACAGGTAAAGAGGCTGCCTTTGTCTCGAAACGCAGGTTCTGGAAGATCCCTTTCCGTTCATTTATCACCGATAATCCGTTTGGTACCCCCCAGTTACCATCTGCCGGATATATATTTATTTCAAACTGATTCTCATCGATATTACGAATCGTGAGGCTTTCCAAATGGGGTATGAGCTGGGAAGAAGTGATACATAAAAAATCTTTTCCCTTCTGATTGATTTTCCAGCTTCGGGAAACCTGTTTTTCTGTCAGTAACAAAAGATTCGTCTGTTTTTCGTTTGTAGCTGTCAGTTGAATCAGTTGTGTCTGCCCGCTCTTGCATTTTAGGGTATAGACATTCCCTGTCTTATCTACACGTTGCCCGTTCAAAGTCACTTCTTTCAAGGTCTCGGCAGAGAAGGACAACTCGGAAATAGTGTTAGGATGAGAAAAAAATACATAAGTGGGCACTTTATTTTGCAAGATGCAAAACGGTTGCACGGTGGCATACTTCAGTCGATGTCCGTCGATATCCATATTGAAAGGCATAATCAACTGTTCGTCTGACGCGATATCCAATGATGGGAATTTCAACGTTTCTCCATCCAAAGTTTGAATACAGAGACAGATTCCTTTTTGTTCCTTCATTGCGAGCAGTCGCTGATAATTGTTGATAAATATATATCCGCTATTTTCCTGACTGCGTACGCTTATCCGCAATGTTTCGTTGTCCTCCGGATGGGATGAATTCCCGGCTGGGAAAACAGGACTCGTGGGGGCGATGGAGGCTCCAAAATCATTTAGAAATGTATGTAGAACCCTCAACCCATGATAGGACTCATGCAACTGCCCGTATTCCCTTATCGGAGCATAGAAATCGTAGCTTATAATGGGGTAATCATTAGGATATTTCGTTGCTCTCGATTCCTGAAATGTCGTATATTTCCCAATGGGATTGGAGCCGCCATGATACATATAATATCCCATCATATTAGCTCCCGACCCCACCTTTACATAACTTTGGGCCACTATATCTTTCGATGCGATAATGGGCCGCCGGTGATAAGTAATCTGATTACCTCCTCCCATTTCGGCCGTACTATAAGGATATTGCAATTCTTGTGTCGTGGCAGATTCTTGCTTTCCCAGTAAATCTGCACCGACCGCAGGATCATTTGCCCAAGAACCAAACAGATAATTTCGTGACAAAGGTAACTCCGTTACCCGCGAATCCCATGGAGCTTCAGGATAACCTCCCCACACGGGAATCAATTCCGTCTGCTTCAAGTCACCTTGGGGCCATCCTGTTGCCGTATAGTATGGGGTATCTATACCGGCCTCCATGGCTATCCGTTTGAGATTTAAGAGATGTTTCAGACGCGACCTGTTATTAAAAGCATATTCATTCTCTATTTGCACACCTATGATAGGACCTTCATCTTTGAAATACAATCCTTTCGTCTGCTGCCCTATTTCATTAAAAAAACGTTGCACATATTTCAGATACACTGGGTTGTCTTTTCTAGTACCCCCTTCGATCGATACCAACCAATCGGGGAAACCACCGTAGCGTGCTTCTCCATGACACCAAGGGCCGATACGCAGCCATACATGCAAGTCGTGCTTCCGGCACAATTCAATGAATCGGCGCAAATCTTTGTTCTCTTTCCAGTCATACTGCCCCTCTGCTTCTTCGTGTATGTTCCAAAAAACATACGTGGCTATTACCGTCACTCCGGATGCCTTCATTTTTAACAACGATTCTTCCCACTCGTCACGGGGCACACGTGGATAGTGCATCTCACCTGAAACGGGATACCATGGTTTACCGTTTTTCATGTAATATACGCTATTCAGTGTAAAGGTCTGTCCTGAAGGGGACGTATGGCTTCCTTGTTTCAGATGTCCCTCTGTAGGTACTGGATGATTAGGGAGGATGATAGTGTATCCTTTATCCGCCCATGTATTGGTGCTAAAGGATAAAATTATGTAAATCAAGAATAATTGTAGTTTCATGGGGTTTGCAGTCTTATCAAAAAAAAAGAAAAACGAGTCTTAATGTCGGTGTAATTCTAAGTAGGCTCAGTATTCGTCAAGCCTACTTAGAAATTATGGATTTAATTCGTATAACCCGGATTTTGTTCGATGATTCCGTTCGCTTCGATAATTACTTTTTGCGGAATGGGGAACAATACCTGATAATCCTGTGCATCATTTCCACGCTTTTTTGCACGCTCGATGTATACTCCGTGACGAATAAGATCCTGGCGGCGTTGCCCCTCGCAATGTAACTCACGTCCTCTTTCTTCCAGCAAATAATCCCGGAAAGCCTCTTTATTTGCAATGGCAGTTGCCGGTATCGTTACGTTTGCTCGAGTTAATATCGGTTGGATAGCATTTTGAGCATTCTGAGTCGGACCGTTTAGCTCATTTTCGGCTTCTGCATACGATAATAACACCTCTGCATAACGGATGACAGGAAATGCCTTTTGTATACCTGCATGCTTGAATTGAGTATCTGTATATTTCAGTGGAAGTGCACCGACCATGCCGCTATTTCGGTCTTTGGTTTTTCCTTCGTTTGTATCATATTTACACAGAATTGCCGCTTTGCGCTTATCGCAATCTTCGAATGTGTCATAAAAATCCCAACGCATACAGAATATTTGCCATCCCGGTTGGTAATCATTTTCCGTGCCCCTGATATAACTCCAATTCTCATGATTGTATCCGCGTTTGAAATCAGCAGGGAGAAGTTCTGTTATATAATAATTGTCTGAGGCTGTATTGGAAGGAACAGACCAGATATGTTCTGCTGTTCGGTCTAAATTGAATACATCTTCATAGTTGGAAATAATCTCAAAGCCCATATTCATTAATTCCAAAGCATCAGCTTTGGCATTTGCCCAGTCTTTTTGGTGCATATATGTCTTCATTCGGACGGCATACGCGATGGCTTTGGACATGCGTCCCCAATTCCCCGCATCATCGTTATATTTGTTCGGAAATGCCTGTGTATTGATGGCATCTTCCAAATCTTGTAAGATATATTTTACGTAAGTCAGCTCATCCGGTCGTGGCTCGACGGTATTGTCCATCAACGTTACAGGATCGAGCTTGACATTGACAGGACCGAACCAATCCAGCAAGGTGTACATATAATAGGCACGTAATGTTTTCGCCTCGGCAATGTAGCGGTTGCGCACATTCTCAGTTCCTGCCGAACAGTTATTTATCTGGTTGATGATATCCGTTGCACGGGCTACGAAACGCATAAGGTTGTATGTGTCAAGAATACCTCCTTGTTTGCCGCTGACCACTGTAGAAGGTCCTACGATGAACTCTTCATAAGGGTTGCTGCTGTAAGTTTTGATTATATCAGTTGTAACCATTGCAGAGGTATAAGTACTTTTGATATCTGCACAGAACAACCCCGTCTGATAATATCCCACACCTTTATCGGTAAATCCCCAGTTTGTCGTACAGGGAAGATAAAGTCCTAAGATGGAGGCATCTATATCGCTTTCCGTCTTAAAGAAATTCGAAGGCGTCATGTCGGTAAAATTTTTGGTTTCAAGCATATCGTTACAAGAGGTGAGAACCAATCCTGCCAGTGCAATGCAGCAGCATATACATTTACTTATCTTTTTCATAATTCGCTTTTTAATAGATGAGTTTTAGTTATTAGAAGCTCAGGTTGAATCCGAATGACAGAGACAATGCTTGCGGATACGGATTATCAGTGCTTAATTCAGGGTCGAATCCTTCATAACCAGTGAAAGTCGCTATATTTTGTGCATCAACAAAGAAACGTGCACCTTGTATGAACTTGCTGTTTGCAAATATCTTCTGTGGCAAAGTATATCCCAAAGTGATATTCTTTAGTTTGATATAATTACCACTCATGTAATGGAAATCGTGTGTATTCGATGGATTGGAACTATCGTACGGATTACTGGCGACTCCCGGCATCCAACCTTGTCCGGTCTGGCTGTTATAAACATCCGTTATGAGGTTTTTGTAGGTATTTCCCGGTGCAGTTTGATTATTACCGATAATGGCGTGATCGGGCTTTTGTCCTCTCTCTTTCAAGTAACCGAAGGCTCCGTAGAAATGGATGTTCAGATCGAAACCTTTATAACTGAAGGTATTACCTAAACCTGCAAACCAGCGCGGCGTCTTGTTGCCCAATTTCACTACATCTTTAGTATCCAGAACGCCATCACCGTTTATATCCACATACTTGATATTACCCACATTGGCATTCGGCATGTAGCTGGGAATGTCTTCTTTGGAAGTGATAATACCATCTGTCTTCCATCCATAGATAGCATCCAGTTCGTCTGTTTCACCAATGTATTCCGCTAAAGCCACTTCCTTATTCCGTTTTACCCAGTTTGTCTTGAAGTAAGATAAATTGAAGGTTGTTTCCCATTTCAATACTTTGGAAGGTAGGTTATCGCTTCTGAATGAAAATTCGAAACCTTCGCTCTTAGTCTCGCCGATGTTAGCTGCTACACGTCCCACGGCATTGTTAGATGGCAGTATTTGCCAGTCTAATAAATCTTTTACTCCGCGGCGGAAGTACTCGATTGTACCTGAAATCCGTTGGTTGAACAGTCCGTAGTCCAACCCGATATTAAGTGTATAGTTGGTTTCCCATTTCAAGTCCGGATTTTCAATTTGTGTCAATAAGAGTGCGGTACTCATAACGTTTCCTATCAGATATTTGTAATTCGTGTCACTTGTGTACAGAGATAACGCGTTACTACCCAATACATTCTCATTTCCCACAGCACCATAACCGATACGCAGTTTCAGGTCGCTGAACGGAGTCTTGTCTTTCATAAAAACCTCTTCATTGACACGCCATGCTACAGAAGCACTGGGGAAGATCCCCCACTTATTGTTTTCTGCAAAATAACTGGAACCGTCCCGACGAGCGGTGATTGTAAAAATATATCTGTCTTTCAACGAATAATTTAAGCGAGCAAATTGAGATAATTTGACACGTTCTGTTCTCCACGACCGTATGACTTCTTTTTCTTTGTTACTGGCAATACCTACGTTATTCGAACCGAATGCATCCGTCAGGAAGTCTACACCGGTGAGTCCGAATCCGCTAGTCATCATTTTATAATAACCAGTTCCCAACACTGCTGATATACGATGGATGTTGCCGAATGTCTTATTGTAATTGAAAAACGCTTCTGCACTGATGTTGGTCACTTTAGAACTACCTAACTGTGCCTGTCCCTCCGGATAGTTGTCATCTAATGCTGTTGACGGTGTATAACGTTCGCGAACACCTATCTGCGTATCGAATCCGCCCACTCCGCGCAAAGTTAAACCGTCTATCAGTTTCAAATCCAATGTCGGCACGATGAAGATACGTTCCGTGGTCGTCTTGTCATCTGTCTCAAGGTAAGCCACTGGATTGCGGATGAGTTTATTATATGAACGGGTATATTCACCATTTTCGTTTCTTACCGGTATATCCGGAGCATAACGCAAAGCATTCATTACCATGGAAGCTGCGTTGTCTTCACTACCAATAGACGTGTTGCCCGCTTTGATGTTGGAGTAATTCATTTTGATTCCTCCTTTCAGCCGGTCGGAAAAAGTCTGGTCTAAATTCAATCGGATGCTGTGGCGGCGCATATCGGATTTTTTTATCATACCAACGTTGTTATAGTAGTTGTAGGAGAAATAATATTTAGTTTTCTCCGTTCCGCCGTTGAGAGACAAATTTTGGTCAATGACGTAACCGCTACGGGAAATTTCATCCATCCAGTTCGTTTCTGCATAGTAATCGTTTACATCAGTAAATACGGGGGTATACCCGGTGAAGTTGATAGGATTGTTGCCGTAGACTCCCATTTTGTTCTGATAGAGATAATATTCTTTGGTCCACAGGTTGGCTTGTTCGCGGAATTCGTGTGCATTTAACACTTCCGGATAGTCTTTCTCCAATTGAGCAGTTACCGTGCTTCTCCATTCCACTTTCGGTTTTCCCGATTTACCAGATTTCGTCGTAATCAAAATAACACCATTGGCAGCCGAAGCACCATAGATAGCTGCAGCCGAAGCATCTTTCAATACTTCTATACTTTCGATATCACCGGGGTTGATCGTATTCAATGGATCGCGGCTAGAACCAGATTTGAATCCATTTCCCGTTCCAGACAATCCGGGATCAGCGTTAGAGTTACTTTGCATGGGTACTCCGTCGATGACGTAAAGAGGAGAGTTGTCACCATTCGGAGATGCGGCTCCACGAATATTGATAGAAATACTGGCACCCGGTTGTGCGGAAGATTGAATAGCATTCATACCAGTTACCTTTCCTTGCAACATTTGGCTGACGCTGGAAGAACTTACCGTATTCAACTCTTCTGCCCTTACGGAAGCAATAGAACCAGTGATGTCTTTTTTACGGGAAGTACCGTAACCGACAACTACAACTTCGTCCAGCATTTCTGTATCTTCTGTCAGCGTAACAACTATTTCTTTTTTATTCCCTATTTTTACATCCTGTGAAGCAAAACCAATATAAGTAATCTGTAAAACGGCATTCTTCGGGGCATCCAACACAAACCGCCCATCTATATCTGTTATCGTACCTATTGACTGACCTTTCACCGTGACATTGGCACCGATTATCGGCTCGCCATTCGTATCTTTCACAATACCTGTCACCTTATTTGCCTGTTGGGCAACTTCCCCATCTTTCGCCTTGCTCATCAGCATGATATTCTTACCCTCCATGGCATAATAAATATCAGTACCTTCAAAAACCTTATTCAACACTTCGGCTACAGATTTATTTTGCGCATTCACCTTCACATTGCGCTTCAGATTCACCTCGTTTACATTATATACAAACAGATAATCTGTCTGTTTTTCTATTTCACTGATTACCTTGCCTGTTGACATGTTATCCGCCACAACAGTCACCTTCATTGTCTGAGAATAAGACTCAGTGGCAAAAGCTGTTCCGGCAAAGACAAACAGGGCTAAGAGTGTGTTTCTCATCATACGGAATAAATGTTTAATTTCTACAATAGATTCCTGATACAAAATATTTTTCATATATTTGCATTACTAATTTTAGGTTCAACTTAAGATTATTTGAGAAAAAAATTGTCAATACGTAATTGACGTTTCCATGGGATGGTGTTGCAGCACTATCCCATTTCCTTTTTAGACCATGTGTGTTATTTCATAGGCATATTCTCTTTTAAGGGTTAATTAATTGTTATCACATTCGTCTCATCATCCTTTGTATAAGTAAACTTATTATTGAGTCTCAAAACTTTCAGTACGTGTTCCACCCCATCTTTCGTGCGGAATTTACCTGTATAACGGTTCTTTAAAATCCGGGTATTATTTACCACAATATCCACCCCATAATACAGTTTCAGTTTCTCTATCATATCACGTACGGATATATCATTAAAACAAAGCAAGCCCTCACGCCACAAAAAATAATCGGGCTCCTTGATGCGTCCTTTTACCAGTCTGTTGCCTTTCAAGCTGGCCATCGTGTTCGGTTCCAGCCTCATTCCACTGTTATTCGAACCGGGCACTAAAATTTCGACAGCACCTTCCAACAAAGAAGTTTCCCATACGCTATCCGCTGCATAAGCCATTACATTGAACTCTGTACCCAGCACCTTCACATTACATTTGTTCGTCTCTACAATAAAAGGCTGTTCCACATTCTTTGTCACCGCAAAGTAACCCTCACCATCCAATTTCACATTTCGGATATCCCCTTTGAAACTTCCCGGGAAAGTCAAGGTACTGCGTGAGTTCAACCAGACTTTCGTACCATCCGCCAACATCAATTCCGCCCGTTGGCCCGCCGGCACATAAATGGACTGCCATGTTTTGTCTTCCGGTACCTGATGTTTTCCTGTCCAATAATGTGTACCCAACAAGACGATCGCCAATACCGCTGCTATCTTGGCAGCTTCCATACATATTCCGCGTAACGAGAAATGTTTCCTTTCCCGGCTATTCTCCTCCGCCACAGGTTCCGTACGCCACAATGCCATGTCATGCAACTTCCGTTGTGCCATATATTCACGCATATTCTCAGGATTTTCCTGTATCCATCCGGTCACACGCTGCTTTTCGACTTCAGTAGCATTTCCGGCTATATATTTTTGCAATAATTCAGGATTCATATTCTATGCTGTTTTATTAGAAACGACTCAAGAAGAAATTACCCTAAAAGAAAATGAAGAAAAATATATAAAAATCATTTTTGTCCTCAAAAACATCCGTATCCCCATCCGGTCAGGCTTAATAATAAAAGAAGAAATAAAATAAAGGAAGATAATCTTTTAAAGTCACCCGCAGTACTTTCAATGCTTTTGATATATGATATTCCACCCCCTTTATAGAGATTTCCATCTCTTCGGCAATCTCTTTATTAGATTTATTTTCAAAACGGCTCAAAATAAACGCCCGTCGCGTCTGTTCCGACAAGGTGCTTAAAGTAGCACTAATGATTTTTTCCACTTCTTCCGAAAAAATCTCATCAGGATTGCACGCTTCCAAGGCAGACATACGGATAGACAATTCCTGTTGTTGCCAGTCGGCCATCACTTCAAAAGCACTGCGTTTTACCTCCTCGTGCTTTAGATAGTCCAAAGCCTTGTTCTTCAAAATTGCCAGTAACAACGGTAAGATATATTTCTCTTCAACAGGCTCGGCCTTCAACTTTTCCCACAACTTTATTAATGCCTCGGAGGCAATATCTTCTGCTGCCAAATCATTATGAACATATGATTTGGCAAAGAAAAAAGACTTCTTATAATAAGAGGTATAGATATCATTAAAAGAATTTCCAGGCATTTTGCTCATTTGTATATCGGTTGTGCTTTTCATCCATATTACGATGGTAGAGCAAAGTTAGTAATAATCTCTGGAAAAGACGAATAAAAAGGGACAAATGTCTTCGTAATGCCTGTCAATAAGGCGTTTGCGAAGACAAATGAGGACAGGCGAAAAATCGAGGTAACGTAAAGGAAAGCGGATTTATGAAGAAGAACGGTCTCCAAATCATTACCCGCCGAATGGTGATTTTTAACACACCGTGTTGTATTTGGCAGCTTGTGGCACAGGTTGGCATATCAAGGTCTAACTCGTTGAGTAATAACTTTGCAAACAAAAAACGAGTATGGCAAGAAGCACATTCAAGGTTCTGTTCTACGTGAACGGCAGCAAGGAGAAAAACGGTATTGTCCCCATCATGGGACGAGTGACAATCAACGGGACTGTGGCGCAGTTCAGTTGTAAGCAGAACATCCCGAAAACGCTTTGGGACGTGAAAGGAAACAAGGCGAAAGGCAAGAGCCGCGAGGCACGAGACATCAACCTTGCCCTTGACAACATCAAGGCGCAAATCATCAAACATTACCAGCGCATTTCAGACCGCGAGGCATTTGTTACGGCTGAGATGGTGCGCAACGCCTATCAGGGAATCGGCAGCGAGTATGAGACGCTGCTAAAAGCATTCGACCGTGAGAACGAAGTGTTCAAGAAACGGGTAGGCAAAGACAGGGTAATGGCTACCTATCGGGCACGTGTACGGGCAAGAAACCATGTAGCCGCCTTTATCAAGTCGTTTTACAGACGCAGCGATATGTCCATGTTGGAACTTACTCCCGATTTCATCAAGGAGTTCGCCGCATACCTCTCGACTGAAGCCGGATTGCGGAACGGTTCGATATGGGCAAACTGTATGTGGCTGAAAGGCGTGGTCATGAAAGCGCATTATAACGGGTTGATACCGCGCAATCCTTTCATCCAGTTTCATATCAGCCCCAATGTGAAAGAACGGGAATATCTGACGGAGGATGAACTGAAAGCGGTCATGACACATGAGTTTGCAGACAGCAAGCTCGCATACATCCGTGACATTTTCATCTTTGCCAGTTTCACCGCCTTGTCATTCGTGGACATTCAGGAACTGACGAATGACAACATCGTGGAGGTGAACGGCGAGAAGTGGATATTGTCCAAACGCCACAAGACAAAAGTCGCCTTCCAAGTGAAGCTGCTGGATATACCCTTGCAGATAGTCGAACGCTACCGACCGATGCAGAAAGACAATCGTATATTCCCCGACTTGAACTATTGGTCTATCTGCAAACCGTTGAAACGGATGATAAGGGAATGTGGCATAACCAAGTCAATATCATTTCATTGCAGTCGTCATGGCTTCGCAACATTAGCTTTGAGCAAGGGGATGCCCATTGAAAGCGTAAGCCGTGTGTTGGGACATACGAATATAGTCACGACCCAACTCTACGCAAAGATAACCACGCAGAAGCTCGACAACGACCTGACCATGTTCGGCGACAAACTGAGTAAGACGTTTAACGGAATAACGATGTCATGAGTATGAGAAGAAACAGCATAACAGTGAATGAATCCGGCAATATCATCATGCCGGAGAATGTCTCAAACATTTGGATGAGCGAGCCGGAATTGGTGGAACTGCTCGGAGTAATTGCTCCGACACTTCGTTCTGCCATCAGAAACATCTATAACAGTGGAGCATTAAAAGAATACGAGGTACAGAAGTATGTTCGGCAGGAGAACGGGTATCATGCCGATGTGTTCAGCTTTCCGATGATAGTCGCACTTGCTTTCCGCATTGACAGCTTCGGTGCGGAACAGGTGCGCAATGCCATATTTAAAAGGCTGTACTTGCGAAAAGAGAAAACAAATATCTTCTTTTCGCTGGGTATAAATGGTTGGGATATGTCTAATTATCAGGCATAAGTTCTAATGATATGACGACATGAAGTAGTGAGACCTATGCGTATTCCCATTGCCAACAATGTATTTATACGAGTATGTGAATAGGTGTATTGCCATTCATACGTACGATTACGACAAACCCGAAGAAAAATCCATTAGAATGGCATTTCTTCGGGCTTTTGTTGTATGTCATAAAGCCAAATCCAAGAAAATCTTACGTGAGGTATGCGTGAGTTGTTAATCCGTTCTGCGCTAATTGCCGAGTTTTGCACTGATTAAACAAAAAAATGAAGTGCTAATGAAACAAGGCAACTTTGAAAATGAGGAGTTTATCCGTGTGGGTACTACCCTCTACAAGTTAGTGAACCAGCCCCGTCTGAACGGAGGCTATGTGAAGAAGCGCATCGTGTGGAACAACGAAACACTGCGGCAGGACTACGGCAAGGACTATCTCGCCACCGTGCCGAAGTACGACGGCTTCTGCACCGTCCCCGACCATGTGGACTACCGTCCCGTGGTGGACAAGTTCCTGAACCTCTACGAGCCGATAGGACACCGTCCGCAACAAGGCGAGTTTCCCTGTATCCGGTCATTGGTGCGCCATATCTTCGGTGAACAGTATGAATTGGGCATGGACTATCTTCAATTGCTCTACCTGCAACCCGTGCAGAAACTGCCTATCCTGCTGTTGGTATCAGAAGAACGCAACACGGGCAAGAGTACATTCCTGAACTTCCTGAAAGCTGTGTTTCAAAACAATGTCACTTTCAATACCAACGAGGACTTCCGCAGCCAGTTCAATTCCGACTGGGCAGGAAAACTGCTCATCGTGGTGGACGAGGTATTGCTCAACCGCAGGGAGGACAGCGAGCGGTTGAAGAACCTCAGCACCACACTTTCCTACAAGGTGGAAGCCAAAGGCAAAGACCGTGACGAGATAGCGTTCTTTGCCAAGTTCGTGCTATGCTCCAACAACGAGTATCTGCCTGTTATCATTGATGCAGGTGAAACACGCTATTGGGTGCGCAAGATAGACCGTCTGCAATCCGATGACACAGACTTCCTGCAAAAGCTGAAAGCTGAGATACCTGCCTTTCTGTATTACCTGCAATACAGACAACTTTCCACCGAAAAGGAAAGCCGTATGTGGTTTGCGCCCTCTTTGCTGCATACCGAAGCCTTGCAGAAGATTATCCGCAGCAACCGCAACCGATTGGAGATAGAGATGTGCGAACTTATCCTTGACATTATGGAAAGTGTCGGCACGGACACATTCTCGTTCTGCCACAACGACATTCTTCTTTTGCTGGTACATTCGCAGGTAAAGGTGGAGAAGCACCAAGTCAGAAAGGTATTGCAGGAATGTTGGAAACTTACTCCTGCCTCTAACGGGCTTACATATACCACTTACCAATTCAATTACAATCGGGAGTGCCGATATGAGCTGATAAAAAGAGTCGGTCGTTTCTACACCGTCACAAGGGAACAACTTGAATCCCTGTAATACTATTCTTTTTTTGTTGAATTGATGAATAATGATATAACCATACTGATAATAAACAGCATACACTCTCAACAAATTCTCAACAATCGAAAAGAAAAATTGAGAGGGAAACAGCATCAGTTTGTTGGATTCTCTATTTGTGAGTGGTTTGTTGAGAAGATGTTGAGAATATAAAGCATTAACGTATAGGACAATACATATCTCATTCATCAAATCAACGTTTTTACAGTCATCATCAAATCCATAGAAATTATATCATGAACATCCAAGAAGCAAAACAAATCAAAATTGCGGACTATCTGCAAAGTTTGGGTTATTCGCCCGTAAAGCAACAGGGAAACTGCCTGTGGTATAAATCCCCGTTCCGTCAGGAAACGGAAGCCTCGTTCAAGGTGAACACCGACCGCAACCTGTGGTTCGATTATGGACTGGGAAGAGGTGGTAACATCATCGCACTTGCAGGGGTACTGTACGCATCCGACCATGTGCCTTATCTGCTTGGCAAGATAGCGGAACAGGCACCACACATCCGTCCCATATCTTTCTCTTTTCGCCAGCAGGCATCCGAACCGAGTTTCCAACATTTGGAGGTGGGCGAACTCACCCATCCGGCATTGCTCCGATACTTGCAGGAACGGGGCATAAACATCGCTTTGGCAAAGGCGCAATGTAAAGAGCTCCACTTCACCCATAACGGCAAGCCCTATTTCGCCATCGGTTTTCCGAATGTGGCGGGAGGATTTGAAGTGCGTAACCGTTTTTTCAAAGGCTGTGTCGCACCCAAAGACATCAGCCATATTCGGCAACAGGGAGAAGCGAGAGAGAAATGCCTTGTATTCGAGGGCATGATGGACTATCTTTCATTCCTCACGTTGCGGAAGAGGAACTGCTCGAACTTGCCCGACCTTGACAGGCAGGATTACGTCATCCTCAATTCGACCGCCAATGTTTCCAAAGCTATAGATGTGCTGCACGGGTATGGACGTATCCACTGCATGCTCGACAATGACGAGGCGGGAAGAAAGGCGTATCGGGAATTGGAAAGGAAGTTCGCCGGACGCATCCGCGACTTCTCCGACAACTACAAAGGGCATAAAGACCTGAACGATTACCTGCGTGGAATCCGGCAGAAATTAGCCGTTAGTCCACCGCCAAGAACTATCGTAAAACCCAAGAAGAAAGGGTTGGGATTATGACATCCCGAATGAGAAAAACGGGAGATGCCCGAAACTCATTCCTTAAGGATTGGGAGGTAGCAAGTTTGTGTTTCGGGTGTACCGAAACCGCTTGCCACCCACCATCCAAATTGCAGGAGGTGGCATCCCGTCGGTCTATACAGTTGAATCAGTAACCGAATTAAAAGGAATAAAATATGGAACAGACAAAGGAACACAAGGAACGCAACAAGGGAGGTCGCCCCAAGAAGGAAGCAACCGAGAAACTGAAATACCGTATCGCAGTGAAAATGACGGCAGCCGACTACTTCCGCCTGCTGACACGATCGCATGAGGCGGGCGTATCACCAAGCGAGTACATGAGGGAATGTTTCCGTAACGGTCATGTGAAAGAACGGCTGTCGGAGGAACATGCCGGATACATCCGCCAACTCTGCGGCATGGCTAACAATCTCAACCAGCTTGCGCGTAAGGCAAACGCCGGAGGCTTCCACGATGAACGGTGGGACTGCAAGGTGGCAGTGGCAAGGATTCATGAACTTATAACCAAGATAGGGATATGATGGCGAAAATCGTAAAAGGAAGCGACTTCAAGGGTGTGGTGGATTACATCATCGACAAGAAGAAGGATACGCAGATAGTAGCAAGCGAAGGCTTGTTTATGGAAAATCTGGAAACTATCGCCATGAGTTTCAATGCCCAGTCACGGATGAACGATAAGGTGACAAAACCTGTCGGACATATCGCGTTGAGTTTTTCCAAAGAGGATGAGTTACGGCTGACGAACCGTATCATGGCAGGCATCGCGCTTGAATATATGGAACGGATGGGAATCAAGAATACGCAGTTCTTCATCGCCCAGCATTTCGACAAGGAGCATCCGCACGTGCATATTGCTTTCAACCGCATAGACAACAACGGCAATACCATATCGGACAGGCACGAGCGTCTGCGCAGTACCCGCATCTGCAAGGAATTGACCTTGAAATACGGCTTGCATATGGCTGGCGGAAAGGACAATGTCAAACGCAACCGCCTGAAAGAGCCAGACAGGACGAAATATGCGCTTTACGACATCATCAAAATGGAAGTCGGCAGATGCGGCAACTGGAACGTGCTTATCGCCAACCTGAAACGGCAGGGAGTGGAAGTACATTTCAAGCATAAGGGGCAGACCAGCGAGGTGCAGGGTGTTGTATTCTCCATGAATGGCTACCATTTCAACGGCTCCAAAGTGGACAGGCGTTTCAGTTATTCCAAGATTGACGCGGCTTTGCAGCACAACAGATGCAGGGAACGTATGGGAATAACAGCCGGAATATATGAAACGGCTACACCAAGCGCACCGTCCGGCACGGCACAAAGCGAGTTGTTCAACGGCTCTTGGGGATTGCTAAAAAGCAGTGGCTCATCTTATAACGCTGCTGATGCGGAAGCCAATCAGGAAATGGTGGATATACTTCGCAGAAGGAAGAAAGTTAAGCGCAAGAGAGGTGTTGGGTTCTAATATTCTGTACTAATCCAATTCTCACGACACTTGCGCTCTATATTCATTCGGAGTGTAACCTACCTCTTTCTTGAACAGTCGGGTAAAATGTTGCGGGTACTGAAAACCGAGATTATAGGCGATTTCATTAACGGTGTCGTCTGTAGATGCAAGTTCCGTCTTGGCTATTTCAATAGACTTGTCATGAATGAAATGCAGGGCGGTTGAACCTGTTTCTTTTTTCAATAAATCACTGAAATAGTTGGGCGAGAGGCAGAGCTTGTCTGCACAATACTGTACAGTGGGCAAGCCTATCCGTTTAGCAGCCCCATCATGGAAGTATTCGTCAAGCAACCGCTCAAATCTTGCGAGGATGTCTCGGTTTTGGTTGTCGCGTGTGATGAACTGGCGGTCATAGAAACGTGTGCAGTAATCAAGGAACGTCTTGATGCTGTCTGTGATGAGGTTCTTGCTGTGACGGTGTATCGGATGGTTCAATTCATATTGAATCTTGTGGAAGCAATCCATGATGATTTGCCGTTCTTCCACACTAAGGTGCAATGCCTCGTTTGTCTCGTAGGAAAAGAACGAATATTCACGCATTATCCGCCCGAGAGGTGTATTCCGCAGCAGGTCGGGATGGAACATAAGCAGGTAGCCATCTGGTTGGAACTGCATGCCGTCATCTTCCGCACCGAACACCTGTCCGGGCGCGATAAATATCAGTGTGCATAATTATTCCTAAGTCTGTGAAACCGGAACGCATGAAGCAGAATCTCGACATATTAGACTTCACCCTGTCGGCCGACGACATGGCACGGATAAAGACGCTGGATACCGACAAGCCTTTCTTACTCGGCTCGCACGAAGATCCAGAAATCGTAAAATGGTTCATGCAGTACAAAAACGCCTGAACATCAACAACCATATTTCGATAGCCGCTATCGACTATATTAAGAAGTTATTCGTATATGCCTTTATTGTAATCCGTCATGTACTGAGTAAATGTTTTGCCTGTTTGCTGTTTGAAGAAGCGCATGAGATGGCTCGGATCAGAGAAATTGAAATCATCCGCCATTTCACTGACAGTGCGGTTGGAGAATAGCAATTCGTTCTTCAGTTCCTCAAGCAGACGTTGTTTTATCAAATGGGTAGCTGATACTCCGAATTGGGCTTTTACTGAGTTATTGAGTGTGATGCGACTGACATGAAGCATGTCTGCATATTCCTGCACCCGCTGGTGGGTGCGGATATTCTGTTCCAACAAGTCCTTGAACCGAAAAGCGAAATTGTTTTTAGCAATTTCAGCGGGCAAGCAATAGGCGGCAGCGTATGTACGATTGATAATCAGCAAAAGATAATATAGTAAGGAAACAATGATATTGTACGTATCGGACACTGGATTCATCAGCTCATACTTAATCTTTCCGAGCAGCCGCATATATTCCTTCATTTCGTCATGTGTGGCATTGATGTAAGGCGGCGTATCTGTCTGGTAACAATACAAAAGGCGAAAAACGAAGAACTTGTCGGCGATAAAAGTACGCATGAAATCTTCGCGGAATATAAGGAACGTGTAATCCAACGCCGTCTCATCTACATGCCACTCTTGTTGCTGATGGGGTGAAAGCAGGAGAACCATGCCGTCGCGCAGTTCAATCTTGCGGAAGTTCAGTAGCAAATATCCGTTTGCCTTACGGAAAAAGTAGAAGCTGAAGAAGTCTGTCTTAAACCGCTTGTTTTCTGTCAGCACAAGTCCGATGTCCTTGTTTATGGCAGTATTGATGTAAAAATCCACGCCGCAGCGTGTCTTGTTGAACGGTACGCTGACCAGTCGATCAGGGTTGATTATCTCGTCCATATCCTTGTCGTTTTTGCAAAGATAATAATTTCATTTATCAAAATGGCATAATTACCGTTTTTTCAGGCATAGATGTTTCGCCGGATTCTTCCGAACTTTGCACCCGTAATCAATAACAAGACATATAGTCATGAAAAAGACATCCACAGTACAATTGGTGCGCAATGCCACCTTGAAAATCAGGTATGCGGGACACACCATGCTAATTGACCCCGTTTTAGCCGACAAAGGCACTTTGATATCGGCCCTCGGTGTGAATAAAACACCGAGGGTACACCTCACCATTCCTATTCAGGATATTATCGGAGGCGTGGACATGGTGCTCCTGACCCACAATCACATCGACCATTACGAGCCGAGTGTCCCCACACATTTGCCCAAAGAAATTCCTTTCTACGTTCAGCCCCAGGACGCGGACGCCATCAGAAACGACGGATTTACAAATGTGATACCCATCGAAGAAATAAAAACAATAGACGGCATATCCATTTACCGCACGACCGGACATCATGGTTTCGGGCAGATCGGGCAGATGATGGGACCTGTATCAGGTTATGTGCTAAAAGCCGAGGGCTTCCCGACCGTTTATATAATGGGTGACTGCCGATGGGAAGCATGTATCCGAGACACCGTGGAACGGTTCAATCCTGACTATATCGTGGTAAACTCCGGAGGTGCAATCTTTCCCGAATTTTCCAAAACGGACGGTCCTATCATCCCCGACGAGAACGAAGTGATGCAGATACTTGACGAATTGCCTTCGCATATCAAGCTGATAGCCGTACACATGGATGCCATCGACCATTGCCAGACCACCCGTGCAATTCTGCGCAATGAGGCAACGCATCACGAAGCCGACATGAGCCGGCTGATTATCCCGGAGGACGGAGAAACAGTTGTGTTATGAGTGTCTGCATTAAATCCCTGATAAAAAACATGAACATAGTGGTAGGGTGCACTATAGGATGCCCTTACTGCTATGCCCGTAACAACTGCCGCCGTTTCCACATTACCGACGACTTTTCCGTGCCTGAATACATGGAACGAAAACTGCGCATCATCGATACGTCCCGTCCTCATGTGTGGCTCATGACAGGAATGAGCGATTTCTCCGATTGGAAGCCTGAATGGAACGCAGAAATTTTCGAGCGGATCAGCAGCAATCCCCAGCACGCCTATATCTTTCTGACGAAGCGCCCTGACAAAATCAGTTTCTCCTCTGACGACGAGAACGTATGGATGGGCGTGACCGTCACGCGCAGTTCCGAGAAAAGGAGGATTGATGATTTGAAAAAGAATATCAAAGCACGACACTACCATGTCACGTTTGAACCTCTCTTCGATGATATCGGCGAGATTGATTTCGAGGGAATTGACTGGATTGTCATAGGCACAGAGACCGGAAACCGAAAAGGAAAGTCATATTCGCGCCCCGAATGGGTGCTTAGCATTGCAGAACAGGCAAAGGCTCATGGCATACCGGTGTTCATGAAAGAGGATTTGCTGCCGATTATGGGCGACGAAAGAATGATTCAGGAATTGCCGGAACAATTTACCAGACGAATACAATGAATATGGATACAATAAAGGAAATAGATGTAAAGAGTGTAATGACCAAATCCTCTCTGCCGGTGGGAGGATATTCGGTCAACCCTTATGTAGGGTGTCCCCACGCCTGCAGGTATTGCTACGCATCGTTCATGAAACGGTTCACCGGGCACACCGAGCCGTGGGGTACGTTTTTAGATGTAAAAAACTGGAAGCCGATAACGAATCCTCATAAATACGACGGTGAACGTGTTGTAATAGGGTCTGTGACGGACGGTTACAATCCGTATGAAGAAGAATTCCACCGTACCCGAAGGCTGCTCGAAGAGCTGCGAGGAAGCGATGCCGAGATTATGATATGCACAAAGTCCGATCTTGTCCTTCGCGATCTCGACCTGTTGAAGAGTTTTCCCAAAGTGACTGTGTCATGGTCTGTCAATACGCTCGACGAGCAGTTCTGCGCAGATATGGACAACGCCGTAAGCATTGAACGCCGTCTGAAAGCGATGCGTCAGACATACGAGGCAGGTATCCGCACCGTATGCTTCGTCTCGCCCATATTCCCCAGAATAACAGACGTGAAGGCAATAATAGAGGAGGTAAAAGATTATGCTGATTTAATCTGGCTTGAAAACCTGAATTTACGCGGGCAGTTCAAAGGCGGGATAATGACGTATATCCGTGAGAAGTATCCTGACCTCATACCGCTTTACGAGGAAATTTACAATAAAAAAAGGCTTGAATACTGGCAGGCATTGGAGCAGGACATTTCAAATTACGCCAAGGAGCAGGGCTTCCCGTATCGTATAAACGATCTGCCATACGGACGCTCGGAAAAAGGCAAACCTGTCATCGTAAACTACTTCTACCACGAAAAAATACGATTGACAAAATGAGGCTATGCCGGACTGATGCAGAAAAGTTGTAGCGCGGATAAAAGCACCATGTATGTGGATAATATCCGGCAATCTTCCGAGCGTATGCGGGAGATGCTCAACACGCTGCTGGATTTCTTCCGTCTGGACAACGGCAAGGAGCAACCCAACCTTTCCCCTTGCAGGATTTCCGCAATCACGCATATTCTTGAAACGGAGTTCATGCCCATTGCCATGAACAAGGGGCTGACTTTGATAGTGGAGAGCCACACCGATGCGGTGGTTTTGA